>Ga0209208_10001586_pt1 | contig 32212 bp, 35 predicted proteins | sample S1TSphfallax_3_FD_187694 | JGI IMG/M metagenome (GOLD analysis project Ga0209208, IMG submission 187694) | Host-associated microbial communities from peat moss isolated from Minnesota, USA - S1T2_Fd - Sphagnum fallax MG (SPAdes) (version 2) | ecosystem: Host-associated > Plants > Peat moss >...
GATGAAGAAAGAGAGAGAGAGAGAGAGAGAGAGAGAGAGAAACTCTGCAAAAAAAAATGAATCATGTGTTTGATCAGACAAAAGTCGAAAAGTTTAAAAGCCAGCAAAGTTCAAAATTCACAACTTTCATCTCCATATCTTACATGCACCCACTAACCATAGATGTTCCCCCATTCCTTCCCTCTAATTTCTCTTTAAAAATTTAATTCAAAGTAATTAATTTAAAAAAAATTAAGTCAAAGTAATTCCATGCCAAAGAAGAAAAAAAAAATGAAAAAGAAAAAGAAAATTTTAATACCCTGATAGATAATAGGAGGGTTCTGGGTTCAAACCCATCCATCCTGTTAATTGGTGGATCCTACTAAGTTAGGGTTTAGGATCCAGTTATTGAGTAAATGGGTCAGGTTCAACTTTACCCTTCCCTGGAACATTTTGGGTATAAATAACCCTGAGTTTTCCATAGAACTAGAACTGCCCAACATTGGAAATTATGGTCATGTAAAGCCCGCCCATTCTAGTGTTTAAAAAATGGGGTAAGGTCTTTTTAAAATTAACTTGCTATTTCCACACACACAAACGAACAAACAAACAAACACAAACCCCTTTTGCTACCCATTTTGCACATGAACCAAAAAAGAAAAAAAAACCCCCAAAAAATGTACCTAGCCACAGAAAACCCAATAAAATAAAATAAAATAAATATACACAAAGAAACACCCCCCAAAAAAAATTCACAAAAAAAAAACCCCAAAAGAACATACACATGAACAAAACATGTAGAAACAGAGAAAAGAAACCCAGAGAGGATTAACACACAGAAATTGAAAGTCCATTTATAAAAATAAAAAAAACACTTTCACCAAAATAAAAACGCTGGAAGTTTATAATAGGTAAATTACACAAGCACCACGACTCCAAAATTCAAATGAAAGGGGAAAAAAGAAGAAAAAAAAGAGAAAAAAAAGGCAAACAAATAGAGAAAAACCCTACCCAAGTAAAAAAAAGCAAACAAAAAACCCAAAAAAACAAAAACAAAAACAAAAACAAGAAAATAAATAAAAGGAAATAAAAATAGAAAACAAACAAACAAATGACACTAATTAGAGTGTGATGTGAACCAACACTCTTCTTCCAATACAAACACACAAACACCACCAAAACCCATTCTCCTCTCGTTTCTATTGTTTTGCTCCTTTCCTTGTTTCCTTTGTTTTCTTTCTTTATTCGCTGCTGCACCACACAGGCGCCTCATTTAGGGTATTGCTTGCTCTTTCCTCTCCTCCGCTATTCTTCTTCCACCACCACCACCATCGTCATCATCAGCGCCATCACTCTTCCATTTTATCGTTCTTGATCGTTCTCTTTGTTTTGTTTTTTTGTGTTTTCGCCTTCCCGTTTTTTTTCCTCCACCCGGCCCGCCACTCGTCTTTCAGATCCAGTCGCCATTGTTTGATGCCGCTTTTGTGCGGAATGTCTTGGTTCGTGGACGTTGCTATTGTTGTAGGAGGAAGAGGAGGAAGAATGCTCAGGTAGAGAGATACATTTATGGAGGAAAGTTTTTTGCTCAGCGGTGTAAGGAACGAGGCGCACTATTATCATCATTATTGTTATTCTTCGTCTTCTTCTTCATCTTCATCGGCAGTCGGTTTTCCATGCAGAAGGAGAATATAGTTGCTGTGGTTTCGGGTGTTTAGTTACGGGTTTTGGTGGTGGTGGTGGTGGTGGTAGTAAGACGCTATTGTCTTCTTTGTCTTCTTCTTCGGAAAGGCTGTGCTGTTCGTTCGTCAAGGCGAGTGCTTCGATTACATTTGGAATAAGAGAACAGCTTCTTGTGGGGATCTGATAAAGAAGCCGGAAGGAAAAGGGAAAAGGAAAGGAGAAAAGAAAAGTTGCAGTAGAAAAGTTTTGCAACATGAAGCGAGCTTATAAGCTGCGTATCCTCCAGAGATGAATGTTGTGCATTCTTTTTTTGGTTTTTGATTGGGTTTGTGCATGTTAGGGTTTCATGAGATATGTGATTTGTAGTCTGTTGCTGCAACACAGTAGGACAGATGGTGGTGGTGCTCTCCTTGACTAGGCAGGGTTTTGCAGAGGAGTTTGTGGCACATACATCAAATGTAAATTGTCTGAAAATTGGGAAGAAGTCGTCCAGAGTGCTGGTCACCGGGGGTGAAGACCACAAAGTTAACATGTGGGCCATTGGCAAGCCAAATGCGATTCTGGTGCGCCAACTTCCTCTCTTTCATCTTCCTTTTTGAACCTCCATAGTGAGGTTCCAATCCTGCCACCCCATACAGTGACCAATAGGTGGCACATCTGCATTGTTTTATCTCTATCTAGAAACAGGTGATGTGTGCATCTGCTAGAAAACGTCAAGGACTTAAGCTCTTGAGGAAGTAGGGTTTCTATACACTGCAGCATTGTTGGCTGGTTCTAGAGGCTGTCAAAAGTCATGGCTTTAGACTGCAGCTTTTATGCTCCTTTAGGGCGGATTGAGTTTTCCAACAAGGAGCAAGTCCAGGGTTTGATATGGGGACCTGAGGTTTAGGCGCCCATCACTGAGTTATGCATGACTCATTTGGGGTTCTGGCCCACATTTTGTGTCCATCCCATAGATCATAATCTCTGGTAGATTAGAAATGCAGGTTGTGACTCTGCTACAGATTATGATTTTAGGGCTCTTTGCGATTGGAGTGTGCAGAGCTTGTCAGGGCATACTAGTGCGGTGGAGTCTGTCACATTCGATTCAGCTGAGGCTCTGGTTGTTGCAGGAGCTGCCAGTGGGACTATCAAACTTTGGGATCTTGAGGAGGCTAAGAGTAAGCTCTCACTTACCTGATTCAGGCTGAAACTTCATTGAACATTATTGTCTGGACTAGGTTGTCAACACTGCTTTGGCAATATGGAGATTGTAACTGTCAAGACTGCCTCATTTCATCTACCTTGATATATTATGATATCAGTTTGCCTACTAATGATCATGACGTGAATCCAACGCCTTTTGCTGGGGAGCAGTTGTTCGCACTCTCACAGGTCATCGATCAAATTGTATTGCTGTTGACTTCCATCCCTTTGGAGAGTTCTTTGCTTCTGGGTCGCTTGATACAAATCTGAAAATCTGGGACATTAGAAGAAAGGGATGCATTCACACATACAAGGGGCACACTCGGGGTGTCAACTGTATCAAATTCAGTCCTGATGGTCGCTGGGTTGTTTCGGGCGGTGAGGACAATGTAGTGAAAGTGAGCACATTGCTTTGTCCTGAATGTGAGGCAATTTCATGGAATTATTAGATGTTTTGTTAAGAACCCTGTAAACAGAAAAAATGACATTAAACAGCTAGCACTGCACAAGGATGTTCTTTATACTTATCACATGAGTGTTTTTACCTCAGGTTAATTTACTAATGGCATTATGTCATGTGTGGCAGCTGTGGGATCTAACAGCTGGAAAGCTTATGCATGACTTCAAATACCATGATAGTCAAGTGCAATGCCTTGACTTCCATCCCCATGAATTTCTTCTTGCCACAGGTGATGACTGTTTCAAAACTCTGAGCATTTGAGTGACAATGCTTAAGCTGATTTGTTCTCAACAACCTTCATCTTGAAGTTGTAGCCTTGGCACTTGTGGAAGTCACTGAAAGGATGTAGGCATGGTGTAGTGAAACCAGAAAATACATGTGATATTCCTCTGAACCTTTGAATTCCATGAAGCAAACTTTTGCCTCTTGATTTGATGCTTTCATCAGTCATAGCAAATTGGAGCAGAGTCCAAATCAACAGTTTTTGGGTCAGCCCTTTGACACAATGCACATATGGTTCTTTTGAGGAACCATAGTATATCCTGCAGTTGTTCTAAGAAGTTCAGAATAAGCCTTAATTGTGGAAACATGTAGTGTCCCATGGGTAAAATTGGTTTGCCCACTTTTTCTCATGAATACAGATTAGTGTGTTGTACACTGCAGGTTCTGCAGACAGGACTGTGAAGTTCTTTGACCTAGAGACTTTTGAGCTTATTGGGTCAGCTGGTCCTGAGGTAAGCACATGATAAACTGCCTTAAAACTCTTTGCCACATAATCCTGATCAGAATTGTAGGTTCATGACTGGCTGCTTTGGGATGCATTAAGTGTTCTAGGGAAAGAGATTGCCATTAATTGCAGGGAATGTTCCACAGTTGGATACTGCACCTGAGAAAGAATGGACAAGGTTTGATAAAGTCTACTTGTTTCTGCATGATGCCAAGCAGACTACTGGAGTGCGTTCCATGGTCTTCAATCCAGATGGGCGAACTATTCTTTGTGCGATGCATGATAGTTTGAAGGTGAATCCCATCTTGTACATCTTCTTTCATCTTGATATCAGTGTCTCCAATTTTCATTCTTGGAGATGATGAGACTTTTGTATGCAGTTTTTGGCCACTTTTTGAATGGAAGGGGGGGGGGGGGGGTGTTGGGTTTGGAATATCTCTGCTGCTAAGACTGCCAATATGTTAAGCTAACCATTGCAATTGTTGCTCAATCTTGGGTCAGGAAGAGCTTGCTTAAGTGATTTCCTGCAGTTTGTTGTGTTTGATCTACTTCTCAGTATCCATTTTTGTATCAAGTTTCAGTGACATGCCAGGTTTCTGAATCTGCTCATGAGTTGGGTGGATGGCATGACAGATCTTATCATGGGAGCCACTAAGATATCATGATTCAGTAGATGTGGGATGGCACAAGTTGGCTGATCTGTGCATACATGAAGGAAAGTTGCTTGGATGTTCATACAATCAAAGTTGTGTGGGTGTATGGGTGGTTGATCTTTCGGTATGTCATCACATTGAACTCTATGATGGAATCTAGCATTGAAAAGCTTACAGTTGATACATATGAAGGGAACTCTTATTTTTAACAATTTTGGTTAGTAAAGAGTTTTGGTTTGCAAAGTCGAATCTGCCACATTCTCATGGATGTTTTGTTGCAGCATGTTGCTCCGTATCAAGCTGGAAATGCTGGGCGACTGAACAGTATTCTAGCTGGTAAATTTGGAACTAATGGGCATCAACCACAAGCAGTCCAACAAGTTAGCACTCCCTCAAATAAGAGTGACAAAGTCACAACTGATCAGACAGATGTGGTAGAAATGACTTTGAAGAATGTGAAGCTGAATCCTCCTTTAAAGAGTAAGTTGCCAAGTGCAAGTGCTTGATTTAGTCTTTCTTGTGATATGAATACTTCTGTATCTCTGAAGTCACTTTGATTCTGATACCTATGAACTGCTGTGGTTAATGTTGCATCCTTTGTTGTGTGAGCTTCAAGCTTGCACTAAACTATTTCTGGGTGCAGGTGAAGAGATTGAGCCCTTGCAACCACGTCCAAGCACCCCGGTCTCCAGCAGAGGGGTTTCAACCACCATCACCACCACAACGGTCTCCACTCCTACCCCTACACAGGCCCGGAAAAGCAGCCTGGGAACAACCAAACTGCATACAGCCAGTAATATATTCCGGGCTGCCAATCGCAGTGACCTCATGGTAGGATTGAGTCCAAGGGCTACTATGGAGTCAGCCAGCGCACGTCATCTCACGGATGAAAGCAGGCCAGCCACAACTGCAGGGGAAAAGCCAGCTTCCAAACCAGAAGAGCACAACACTGTGGAGAGCTTGCGAGGTGATGTTGGTGCAGATGCTCCTAGGATAGATTCACCCAGTCACAGGAAGAGGGGAGTCCCAGCCAAGCGAAGCTTTGACAGTGCAGATAGAAGTGTGCAAAGTGCATCATTTCCTCAGCTGGAGAAGCTTAATACTGAGACACATAATGCTAATGAAGGAGAGAATAGTGGTGCTATTTGGAATGGATCCCGAAGTTACAGGCATAGTTCATCATTTGAAATTCCAGCTGATAATGTCCGAGGCCGGTTCCAATCTTTTACAGGTCTGGACATGCAACTGCCTATTTGTGACTTCAGCAGATTCATGACAGTTGCTCAGCTGGGAGTTATCAATCCATGGATGTTGTCATGGAACTTATTGAAGTGAATTGTTGGGTGGTGACTTTCAATTCAAAAAATGTTGTGTTATAGGGTAAAGATTTCTTTTGATCAGAAATTTTGCTTGGACTGATTGAAGAACTTTGTGTGGACCATGTTCATATTGGTTGCAGATGATATGACTCGGGCACAGTCAGCAAGACACACAACAGGGGTTGAGGCTTCTACTACAGGTAGCACTGCATATACTGTTGTGAGCTCTATTTCAACAGTTTTGTGACTAAAAAGAACTACATGGTTTTTGTCCTGAAGATATTTCTTCAAGCATCACCTGTTGCTGTCATCAATCAGTGTGATCAGTGTGACAGTTCTCTTCTGGTTAATGTGGCAGGTCGTGCTGACTCTGGAAGAACGAAAGCTTTACTTGCACAGTGGGAGAGAAAAGACAGGCCAAGCTTCTCAGAAGCAACTCATGTACCGAATAGCTGCTTGGAAATGCCTCGTGTGTCCAGTAGCTTTTCAGAAATCCCTCCTGCACTGGATATATATTCTGAAGTGCCTTCTGTATCCATTAATGGTGGCGTGAAGACGCTTGGGCTGGATATAAACTCATTTGTTCCAGTGGGTACCACACCAGCATCTTGATTGTTAGTGAATGTCATGTCTTTTCATTCCTTCATGGTTTTCATGTTAAAAACATAAACAAGATGTGCCTTATAAGCATCTCGTTTCTAATGGCATTTTGTGTTCATGACAAGGATTAGAGATTGCAGTGATGTGCAATCTGCACAGTGCTGTTTAACTTTGACTAGATGAAATGCATTTGTCTACAGGCCAAAGTGAAGTGAGCAACTTTTTCTTCATTTATGTTATTGCTGAGACATATGCCAAAATCCTGTATGTTGATGGGAGGCTTGTATGTGTTTGCTGCTGGCGAATTGCAGAAAGGTAGTGGGACAACATCAGACCAGACAGTGTCTGCAATGAAACATGACACTGACATTATTGAGGAGTTGATGCGGCAGCATCACACCATGGCCAGCATCATGCAGTCTCGACTTACTAATATGCAGGTCCAGCCATGAATTAACCCATTTTCATCACTAGCTTTCAATTTGCACGGACACTAGTAATGATCCTAATGTGAGTTTTTTCTCAGGTTGGTGATACAGATTTGCTGTAGCTTTGTGGCAGTCTAAATGGTTCCTTTACTTGAAGTATAGGATGTCTTATTTCCATCAGGCCAATTTTTTAGTTCCAGAGAAGGCTGTGATAGCAAACTATTGCTTTTCAATATCTTTTTTGAGGGTTATAGACTTGGCCAGCTGTGGAATGTTTCTCCTACTTACCAGGGTATAGATTGGGCTTGCAGGTTGTTAGACAATTTTGGACTAAAAATGATGCAAAAGGAGCTGTGGAGGCAATGAAGAAAATGACAGACCACTCTGTAATGATCTTCACTTCTGGGTTATATTGTCATTGGTTGTTCCACTTAAGTAATGGATTACTAGTTCTTGCTGCATAAAATTTCCTTTCTATGTGTTTGCTGGAGACTCACTTGAGGAGGTGATGCCAACAGGTCCAGTTCATCAGCACGATAGTTTTTGGCACTGAATCATCCTGATTGGTGATTGTCTGCAATCATGCTACAGGTGCTTGTGGATGTGCTTAGTGTATTGATGGAGAGAACAGAGCTTCTGACGTTGGAGATCTGCTGCATGCTTGTCCCCTTGTTGAATGGTTTGCTGACCAGTGACAATGACAGGTACTTGATCTCAGCTGGGTGATTTGTGGGTCTGCACATGTTGGCCAGTGCAAAAAATCTCACTTGTCACCTGTAGTTTGGCTAAGGTCTTCATGGTGACTTTTACCAGCACCTAGGGATGTTTCGTCCTGTGGAGAAGGTTGGAGTTTTGTTTTTGTTTAAACCAGTGTGTACTTATACCCTTGTGCACAAACTGGACAACAAAAGGCTGTCTTAGTATTATCAGTTATGTGTTGTAACTAGGGTTCACTATGCATGGTGGGCTTGACAGGAACCTCATAACAGCACTTTCTCTTTTGCTAAAACTTGTGACCACATTTGGCCCTGTTATCAATACCACCCGGGCTTCAGCACCCTCATTGGGTGTTGACCTGCAAGCAGAGCAACGGTATGAACTGAGATTCCTGATGTCCACTTGTAGTAGCTGTGTAAATATGCAACATATCATGGAGAGCATCTGATCATTGACTTGACTACATAACTTACACACTTGCATACTGACATCATTCCTACTTCTCAACTTTATCAAGGTAACAGAGTCTTTTTTGGTTTCATGTTGTTATTGGCTATACTTGATATGATCATCAGTGCTATGGCAAGGATATGGAGATTAACTGTTTCTGGACCTGGCATAATGTGACTATGGCAAGTTAGTTGTATTACAATTTTTATTGAGATAATTGCTAAGAGCCAAAAGAAGCTGTGGGTGCATGTTTGGCAGGCTGGAGCGGTGTGTTATGTGTTATCATGAGTTGCAAACTGTAGGCCATTGTTTACTACCACTCATGAGGTACTTCATCAACATTGGCCTTTTTGTGTCAAACAGTCTATCAAACAGTTTTGTTCATTTGCAACTTGCATTAGATTTCATTTTCTATTCACTTGTAAAGGAACTCATGACTCACAAGAGCAGGAAGGTTTTGGCTCATTTTGTATGCTTGCCTGTAACCATGTGTTTTACAGGAGAGGTGGGGAAATTGCCTCTTTGGCAAAAGAGTTAAGGAGTGCTCTTGAACGGGTGTGACTTGCCACATGCTCGGTCAGCATTCCCACCCGATCCAACTCTTCCTAGTTATATTGATTTTAGCTCTGGATAGCCATGACTTCACACGGCATTTCAGAAATTTATTTGGTAAGCAATGATGTTTACTAAACAAATGCTTCCATGCTGAATATCTCAGGGTTGCAGAATAGGTACACCAGCATGCGTTTATATTCTTGAATCCAAACCTATGCCAACTACTAGTTATTAGCACAGTCCTCAGCATTGTAACCTCTTTTAGTGCAACAGTTTTGAATGTCAGAAGTTTTGAGCAGCAGAAGTCCTGAACATCTTGAGTTGTGGCTGAATCAGTGGTCATTTGTTGAGAGTTCTTGTGCTTCTCTATTTTGACTCCCATCAGCTCATTGGTAGTGCTTCTTAAAGGGTAACTCATTGTTTTGCTACCACTTTTTACAGGCAGGCCATTGTAGAGGGGCATGTGCAGTTGGTATTTGGAACAATGCAACCATGGTATTGTGGCCTCTTTAAACTGTGGTAGAGCTCAGGGTTGCTCCAAAGTATGGACTTCATTATTTAATTGAAACAAATGCTTGGGACAGTAAGAACAATTCAGAATCTTATTTAAAGCACTCATGGTTTTGATGAGAACAGGCATTGCAATGGATTGTAAAGCAAAAGTGGGCTCATAAGAAGCCCTGATCTTCTGATGCCATCCCATTGTGGGGTTTCCTTCTTTCTTTATGCCTGTCTGGAGTGCCCCCAGTACATTGATGGAAGGATGCAGCAGTCAAGCTTGATTACTATTAGTTTTTGTGGTTAGTTCCAAAGGCAGGCATTTTTTGTGGCCATAGCTTTCCTTGGAAGGTTGTGCATGTCAGGAAAATTGCTCGTTTGAGGGTGGTCTTGAGGCTAGGTTTAGCACCACTTTCAGGATCCCAGGAGAGAGAATTGACAAAATACTATTTGGGGCAAGGAAATGACTTCCTGGGTTTGTGGATGAAACTGCTGCACAATGTAAACATGTCAGGAGGAACTTCTGGCGGTGTGCAAATGTACCATGATTTCCTTGCGCATTCAACGGGAGTGGCTGTATGCAGGTGGATGTTCAAATTGTTGGGTTCTCTTTTGTGATGATGAATGATTGTTCACATCTTTGCAGATACCACAGATATTTGAGGAAAGCAAAACCCACCACCACTCCAGAACCTTACATACCCTTTGTAGACTAACCACATGTGCTCCACAATACAACTACACTCTTATGATATGACATCAAACCTCAAATAGGTTTTTTTTTTCTTTTTGATGACAAATTCTTTCTCATTTGTTGGTGCATAAATGTCTTGTTAGAAATAAAATTTTGCACTACCTTACATGTTTTAGCTGAAATGTGGGAAGGTGCAAGGTTTCAATTAATTATGTTTTCTGATGGTTTTGTTGCTCAAGTTATAAAGGTAATTGTTCTTTCATTGGGGATGATGTCTTATTATTCATAACCTTAACCCCAAAACCCTAAAACCTATCTATTAGGTCTGGATGGATGTGACTCATTTTACATAGGAAAAACTTATTTTTCATGTGTTCTTGAATTGTTGGCCAAGATCATCAAAATTAGTCAAGTTACACTAACAAATCATACCCAAAAAAAAATTGTGAAAAAGAAGACTCTAACCACCCATGTGGAAATTATTGCCCAATTTATTCATTTTTTCAAAATTTTTTTTTTTTTGTGAAATCTCTATTTTTCCATTATAAGTTTGTCTGATTTTGAATTTTTGAGGGGAAATTGGCCATTTCAATATCACAAAATTGTAAAAAAACAAGGGAAGAAAAAGCCCCAACTAGGGGCTTTATTAACCTCTTTTCTTTCAATTTTTTTGTGATGTAGCCAAAGTGGTGATCATGCAAAGGCTGATTGAGGCAAATTTTTGCTATTAACAAAATATGAAAGGGGGAAAAAAATAAAAAATAAAAAATCCTTATACATTTTTTGATACATACATTGAACCATGTTTGAAAATCTTGCAACATTTTAGATTTTTTAGGTTTTTTAGGTTTTTTTCCACATTTTGGCTACTATTTTCAAAAAGTCATTGCATTTGAGACGAATAAAACAATTCAGAAGTTTTGCAACAGTGCGAAATTTCGCCCCCAAAAAAACAATTTCTGACATGATTGTGGTTACCATTTCCAAATAGTAAAGAATTTTTGTGGTTAGGGTTAGGGTTTGGTTTTAGGGTCACGAGTAATACAAAAGCCATGAGCCGGCCCTAACCCTAACCCTAAAGTGGATATAAACGTCTGGCACCAAAGAATTTCCTGCTTTCAGTACGCTACTGGTCGTCTTCTGTTTCTCGTGGATTTCTAGTTCGTCTCTTACTTCCTTTGATCAGTTGATGACGGCTAATATCTTCGCCATTTTTTTGGTAGTATGTTGTGGCTGATTGAAATCTTCGTGCACATTCCTGAAGTTGATCGCTAGAATTGAGTGGCGCCCAGCTAAACTATGTGTGCCGATACTAATATATGCTGAATCTTTTCCACTTTTGGTTGTAACAGTTTTCTGTATGCCCTGTTGCAACTGTAATTGGTGACGCACTGACAGTTTTGTGTTTTCATTGACCTTGAGTTTCTGAAGTGGTTTTTGAGGAAGAACTGATAATTGATTGATTTTAATTACCCAGTAGGGTTTTTGGGCTCTGATGATGAGAAATCGCTTCTGGATTTTATGCTCAAGATTGCTCTTGAGCAGCCATGGCAGTTTTACAGAAATTTGAAGTGAAGAGTCTTTGTTTTGTCGTTGATATAGAACAAAAATGGGGATATCTTTCCCTGTGATGTCTTCGGGAACGGGAACAAGCTCGGTGATGATTACAGTCTTAACCACACCGAATTATGGGTGCATGTGTTCTGGCTTTGAACATCTTGACAGGAGAGTTCTTTCTTCACTGGTGAATCCTTGTCTGTTTTCTCGACAGGACTGCACTGGCGGTAAACAGTCTGTAGAGATTGATCGCTAGGGAAAGGAATGTGTGGGAAGATGTGGGGGATTGAAGGTGAAGGAGGGATCCGCCTGTCTTGGAGTTCTTCGCTGGTTTCATGTGGTGTATGTGGAAAAAATCTGGCCGTGTCTGAGAGCTGAGTTCTTGTTCTTTTCTTATATCTCTTACTCTTTCGCAAGTTCATATCACAGAACAGAGATCAGTATTTTTAGTGCTCTAAAGGACTGAGTACCTGGGGCATGGCAAGTGAATTCAGAGCACCATGAACCCTTGGATATCAACTAGAATTCGAGTATGATTTGGATTTGGATAATAAGGGCACTATAACCTAGGTGCTCTGATACGAGGTGTAATACCCAGGGTTTTAACCCTGCATCTCCTTCAATGCAAATTTAGGTTATAAACCTAATCAGAACGAGGTTCGGTTTTCCGTAGTTCAGTAGCTCATGAAACAAAGTGGTGAATTGAATGTGAGTATGGCTGTATAGTTGAGAAGATCTGTGTCTACAGCTAAACATATGGCTTCTGAAATGTAAATATAGCTAGCTTTCAAGAAGGAATGGTTTTCGAATGAAAGTAACCAACTCAATGCAGCTGTTCTACGACATGCCGTTGCGTCAGTCGAAAAATTTGTGACCTACATGGCCAGGCAAACAAATGATGTGGAAGGCGGATTATAATGTTCAAAAGAGTAGTTATAGCCACTTGGAGCTGTGCTAACGCGGGTGGATGCATTTATCAGTTGACAACATTAACATCAAAAACGATGTGAGGCGAGTGCACAAGAGATAAAACTGATATGTGTTGCCAAGAACAAAAATTGTCTCCATAACACATCAAAAAATAGTACCTTTGCACAGTGGTACATAACGGAGATGACAATTTGGGTGTCATGAAAAATGCAAAGACATAATTTTTTCTGATGGAAAATGGTAAATGTAAAATTCTTATTCTATATTATGGTCTAAATCTAAAATAAACTAATCATGAAACTACTCTTAATTATTTATGGTGAATCAATTTAGTCAATGATAATTAACAAACATTTGCAAAGATCCATCCTTCATTTTGACAAATAGGATCTAGGCATTAGCTAGAGACTTGGAGTGTCAAATGAACCTTTTTCAAAGTTTCCATCGATATATTCACAAAGAGTTACAAGTTTGTTTTGTGACAGGTAATTGACCTGAATGGAGGTTATGCTCCCTCTTCAAGATCAATGGTGCAATCATATGAACAATGTTCTAATAAGGTGTCAATGTTTTTCTTTCCAAACACATCTTTGAATTCCTTATATTGAAAAAAAATCTCCTGATGAAACAACTCAACATCTGATGCAAGAAAAACATAGATAAAGAATGCATCTTCTTTCTTGGTAGCTTGCATGAAAGTTCTTGCTGCAATGAACAAAGTTTTTAAGCTTTGAACATCTTGGGCACTCCCCAAATATTTGTCACATTCAAAGAATTTTATACATGACTTGTCCAGGTGGTAGTTTTTGCCTTCACTAATGATGTTTTTAGATCTAGGCTTCTTGCATTTTGATGCTACTTTATGAGGTACATCAAAATGAAACTTTTGGTATGCCAATCCATTCGAAGGTTGTGCAAAACGAACCATGATAACCCAATGACAATAGGGTTTGTTGGGGATGAAATGTCATTGAAGGCCACCTTGCTTGTATGCATCTTGATAATAACATTTAAAGCTTTGGTTTCATGTGTCACAAGTCTTGAAGAAAGACTTTGACCATCAATGACCTCCCAGGCTATTAACATGCTTTTCTTCACAAGAGTCATTTTATGTCATCACGCCAACTCCTTGTTGATGAAACACACATATGCACTATAATGAAATAATACTTTAATCTCCATTGTCATGGATCTATTATATTTTATCGTGATTGGCAATAAAAAACAAGGTGTTGGGTTTGAAAGTAAATTGGGACCATTTTGAACACATGATGTGTCCAAGTTTAGTCTTGTGGACCATGTTGAAATTAGACGTCCTCATTTCTCAAATCTTTAGGAGGTGGCGTGTGAGTGGAAGTGGTTCCAACTGTATCCGATAATTGTTTCTTGGGGCAATTGGTAGCCTAGTTTTTCACAATAAATGCATAGTTTGTTCACATGTCATCCTTGTTACTTCTTTTGTTTCATGAGTGGTTTGAATTGTGTCCAATCAATTTGCATGGGATCATTGTTAAAGGGCTAGGTTGACTACATTGTTTAAGATGAATAAGGCATTAAGGATAAGGATTGATCATTAAACATTGTAGGTTTTAAATTTTCAATTCTTGTTTAGTTTTGAATCATGTTGATGGTGACTAGGGACTGCCCAAAAAAAAAAGTTCTTGGAAAAGGATTTTTATTTTGAGATACATGGTTTGGAAGTGAGGATACATGTAGCTACTTTGTAGCAAAACTACATATTATGTTTTGGGAAATATCACAAAGGTAATTTTGTTGTTTTGATTTCATTTCAACAAAACATGGGATTTTTTGTTGTATTTATTATTGAAGTTTTCAATAAACAATAAAAGTATAAACTTCTACATTGATTTTCATATTCATATTGTTGTGTGAATTTTCTATAGGCTCAAAAAATAAGGAAATGAAGTGTAATTTTGTTTTTGGATTTTCTACATTTTATTTTGAAAAACAAATTTTGATTATATGAAATAACCTTGAATATGGTGTTTTAATGAATTACAAAGGTAGGTGTGTGTAGAATCAATGCAAGAATTATGAATGTGCATATTATAGTGCAAATATATTGTTATAGTAAGTGTGGAATAGGTCTGCAAGGATTTAATCCACATCTACCATTTGGCAACCATCTTTTGGGGAATTTTTTTTGTTTTTTTTAAAGATGAAGAAGAGGGTTTTCTACATTTTCCATTGTTAATACTATAGACGAGGGTATTAAAAAAAAAATTAATTTTCAATTCAGATTTAAAATGGGTATGTTAGAAAACATCAGAGGTTTAAGTGGTTGATGTCGTAAGGACTATAAAACAATCTAGAAACTTTGAAAAAGAAGGATTGTGAAATAAGATGGATTGGATGGTGACCCGAAGTTTACAACAACAATTGATTTGAAGGCAAATTATCAAGTTACTAAATAAGAAACAAAAGACAATTTTGAAAATGGAAAAGAGTATGTGGGAAAGACATAAACCCCATATTCGAATCTAATGTTAGAAAAATGAGTTGTAAGAATAGAAAAAGACCTACAAAACATAGGTCATTTTTACCACAAGAGGTGGTAAGGCATGAAGTATGGATTGGTGGTCTTTAGAGAAGGCATAATTATAAACAACAATCTCCAAGGAAAAAGCTATAGTTGAACTTTCACCCAAATGAGTGGGTGAAAAAGTGATGAATGGAAGATGACATTCAAAACACGTTATTGTCATTTTGAATATGTTGTGATGGCCTTTGGCCTTACCAATGCACTTGTTGTTTTTCAACATTTGATGAATGGTGTGTTTCGTGAATATTTGGATGATTTGTGGTCTGTTACATTGATGAAATTCTTATTTTTTCAATGAGCATGGCAAATCATGAACACCATGTACATCTTGTGTTGGAGAAACTTCAAGAAGTCGAACTTTATGCCAAGTTGGAAAAATGTGAATTCCATCAATCAAAAGCGAGTTACATCATCTTTGGAAATGGCTTTTGCATGGACCCTCATAAGGTCCAGACCATTGTAATTGAACTACCCTAATTTCTATTCAAAATGTTCAATGTTTTCTTGGATTTGCCAATGTTTATTGATGTTTCATTGCCCATTATTCTACAATAGTGGATCCTCTTATTCGTTTGATTTGAAAGATTCAACCTTTTTCACAGGGAGTTGAAGTAAAAAATGCCTTCCCATTTTTTAGGGTTTTTTTACAAATTGCCCCAGTTTTGATTCATGTAGATCTTGCGAAACCTTTTGTTTTAAAGATAAATGCTTTTGATTTGACATTAAACATCATATTGTCACAACTTGGAAAAGACAATTTTTTCATGCAATTAACTTTCGTTCTCACAAGTTCTCTCCTACTAATATTAATTACAAGATTCATGATAAGGAACTTCTTGCCTTCATGGATGTTTTTGAGGAATGGTGTCATTTGCTTGAAGGAGCTCAACATGAAATTATTGTGTATTCAAACTTAAACCTTTTTTCATCAAATTTTTGAAGATTTGAAAAAAAATCTTATTGTTGACATCCAAAACCAACTAAGGAATCAACATCAAATCCAAGATTTACCAAATAATCGTGGCAAGTTCAAGTTTCAAGATGGTTTGTTATATCATGATGATCTTTTGTATGTTATCGTGACCCTATTTGATTTCAAGTTCTCCAAATTAGACATGATGTTTTTGTTATAAACCACTTTGGATTTAACAAGACCATGGAGTTGGTTTTTGAAATTATTGGTTGCCACAACTTTGGAAATATGTGAAGGAGTTTGTTGGATCTTGCGATGTTTACATTCTAGCGAAAAATCCTTTTCATGACCCACATGGACTCTTTCAACCATTGCCCATTATTTTTGCACCATGGCCTTTGATCTCCATGAACTTCATCATAGATTTGCCACTTTCCAATTCATTTGATTCCATCCTAGTGGTGGTGGACTACTTTAAATAATTAGTTCATTTCAATCCATGCAACAAATCGATAACTGGTGAAAGGACAACCAAGTTATTTTTTGATCATGCGTTTTGATATCATGATTTTTTCAAAGATATCACTTTTAATTGTGGACCTCAATTTGTATCCAAGTTTAGAAAATGACTTTTTGAGTTATTAAACATGAAGGTGAAGTTGTCATCAACCTTCCACCCCTAAACAATGGGTGAACAAAATGTGTAATCAAGTTTTGGAATAATATATGTTACACAACCAACTAATTATTTTCAAGATAATTAGTTAGACCTCTTGTCCACGACAGAGTTTGTTTACAATAACATGGTTCATTCTTCAACACAATAAACACCTTTTTTTGCCAATCATGGTTTGCACCTCAGGTTTGACATTGAACAAGTGAACAAGATTGTGAACCCTATAGCTAAAGATCGATCATGTGGTTGGCAAACATTTGAGCTCAAATTGTTTCGAGCCTCAAAAAAATGTAAAGGCGTTATAAGGAAAATGCCAATGAACATCCTAAGGAACAACCAAGTTTTAAGGTTGACAACCAAGTTTGGTTTCAATGAAAAAACATCAAAACAACTCAACCTTTAGAGAAATCGGATTACCATACACTTGGTCCCTTCATTATTGAATGTAAACACGATAACACAAGCATCACTTGCTTGTTTTTTTATTACTTTTGTGATTGCTTTTAGGGAAATATTCCAAAAAAATTCTTTGAAATTTTACTATTTTATTAAGGCTCATGTTAAAAAATTTGCAAAAATGTCATTTTCAAAAAAATTGAAATCCATTTACAAGTCCTTTTATTACTTAAAAGCAAACACTACAATGTTTTATGAGTGTTTTTGTTATTTTTCATTCATTGGATTAATTTCAAATTAATTCACATGATCCCATGATATATTAAAAATACAACTATATAAAACAAATTATAATTTCAACATCAAATTAAATTACAACTTTAAAACATGAAAAAACCAAGCAAGTGTTACATTTGTTATGGTACGTGTTATTGTGACCACACCCTATCATGACACAAATTAATGTTGTGACCTTCTAGCTCAAGCTTCCAGACTCCATGAAGATCCATCCTATGTTTCATATTGTCGTTGTCGGAACCTTACCATGCATCAACCATCCTAGGAAGGATTTGTGAACCACCCCCACCTATTGAAATCAATGGTGAAGAAAAATACGAAGTGGAGGATGCCCTTCATTCACGAATATCAAATGACCAATTTCAATACCTCATACATTGGCATGGGTATGACGTGAATGAACGCACTTGGGAACCAACTAATCATTTAATGAATGTTATTGAAAAGGTGAAAAAATTCCATCAACAATATTTAAACAAACCAAAGGCCACTCCTTGTGGAACTTGTTGTTAGAAGGGAAGGTGATGCAATAGATGTGAACATTAGACACCATCTTGTAATGGATGAAATTCATCCATAATGTTCATCCATTACTTTTAGTAAAGTTTTAATTAACTTTCAATTAAATTCTAGTTAAATATAAGTTAATTCCCAATTAATTCCCAATCAATTTCAAGTTAACTCCCAATCAATTTCAAGTTAAATCCAAGTTAACTCCCAATTAAATCCCAATTAACTTTTAGTTAACTCTTAATTAACTTTTAATTAACTCTTAGTTACGAAGGTTCTCAATAAGTTTTTTTAGACATTACACACAGAAGCCTCCTTGGAAGTTTCCTTGAATTAAGTTCCCAAAGGAGTATAAATAAAAGTAGGACCCCTTATTTCCTTTAGTTTGTTTAACATTAGTCTTAGGCACGATGTTACACCATAGCTTTGTCATGTTATTTTCATGTTCATGTTTGCATATGTTAGCATAATACAAATACATTTTCACATTTGCCTTGCACATCTCATGTTCTTATTCTTAGTTCTTATGTTCTTCTTTTTTAATCACATAATCTTGTTTTGTTCCTTGTTTGAAAATTACACTTGGACCTTTCCTTTATTCTTTGTTTTTATGGTTTTTCATGTCCAGGACAAAAACTAGATGCTTCAACCATGGGTTTGCCATAATTGACAAAGGGTCGTGACCTTTAATTTGTACAAAGTTAAATCTTCCAATAATGCCCATTGTGAAGGATCATTCTTATGGTAAAGGTTGGATGAACCAAAAAATTGTGGTGGTAGATGGGCTTAGATGATTCTTTTTCTTGGATGTTTGGTCCCCACTTGCCTAACTTATGTTATGTTGTAAATCAGTAGTCCACTTGGCATGCTCTTGCTTGTGGAGTTCGATACATGTTTACTCAATGTTATTACCATTATTTTTGTCATATGATATCATTCCAAGTTTACCACATGTATTATGTTGAATGGGCACATTATGACCATAATAGCACACCACACAATGCATTGTTTAAGGTGTGAAAAGATTCACCTTTGATCCATCATCTATAATAAAAAAATGCCCAAAAGGACATTGTCTTGTTGTGTGTAGACTTAAAGGTGAAATCGGCTTATAATGTTTATTGTAATGTTTATCATTTTATTGTGTCTTTTGGAGTCGATGCCACCTTTAAACTTAGATCAACACCTTGGTTGTTGGGAATGGTGCCAATATCTTCATTACTTAAAAAAATTATGTGATAATTGTTGTCACTACCATCAACCATGATAATTGGTTTATAAATCATTGTGATGCAAATAGTTTGGTAGTTAGTAAGTATATGGAACTAGTTGCAACACAAAGTAACATCATTGTTTCACACAAAAAATAAATTTATGCATTTTTCCTATATTAAATTACTTGAATTAGAAACTCATTCCCATCCATTCAATTCATTGCATGTACAATTTTTCATGGCAACATTAAGGAAGGCTTCACAACCTTTTTGGGGAATATGAATGCCAAAGGTAATTTAAGTAGGTCGTACCTCCATTAAATGACAATGCTTGATTTGAAAAACACTCACAAAGAACTAGTGAACAATTCAATGATGCACCCACCCACCATCCTCCATATGTTAAGTAAATTTCCTTTATATAATTTCCATGTAATTTCTATGTACACTAGTTCATTATTTGTAAATCAAAGTTGCATGCATTTTTAGTCAATTTTACATATACATTGGCACATTATAAAAATGGACCACTCCATGTCCAAGAAGGCTCAAGCAAATGAGGATGTGAGAATTGACCTTTTGTCAATGACAAGGAAGTAATCTCTCTCAATGATTTCACAAATGGAAAAAAATCCCCAAAAGTCAAACTATCATTCAATGCCCTCAACACTACAATGAATCATTTATTTTGGCCATGGCAGTGAATACATTTGTTAGTAAACATTTTGCAAATGACATTGTTTACAACAAACCACAAAGAATTTAGTTTGCAACTTAAAAGTTGGCATGCTTGTTTCAATTTTCACCAAAGTTATGCATTTCTCGCTTGAATTATCAAATTAATAGATGTAATTACTAGGGGGAGTTGGGATTACTTGTATACCACATAATTGTAATTGTGATTACAAGAGGAAGTTTAATATGGATCGCACATGAAAATACAAACGGTAGCATGTCACAAAATCTAACATATGAAAACCCTAAAAAACCTTTAGAAAAGTAAATAGATTTAGGCTATGAAATGTAATAATAAATTCACAAGTGCGATTCATTGATTGTAAATATCTAGAAAGAAACACATACATTCAGATGTTGCATTTACAAGTTGGGAGGCTATTTCCATTGGGCCGTATTTTAATGTCTGAAAACTTCCATAAAAATAAAAAGGAGAAAGTGAATAATGAATCAACACTTGGTCCTTTAAACATATGTTGTTGAAAGTTGAGATTAGTTCAAGAAATGTAAATATGTTCATCAAAATGTCACTTTGCTTCTTGCTTTGATAACAATTATGTCAAATATCTACCTATGCACAAATCACAAAAAACCTTCATTTGTTCCTTCTATCATCAATTACTTCTTTTTCTTTTTTACATCATATTTCAAAGCAACTGCATAAACTTCCCTAATATAATATCATTAATGTCAAATGAAAATATTATATATATATATTATAGACCACATCCTTTCGACCCATCACACTGCATCATCTCACCATGCTCCTATATTCCAAAATGTCCAAGATTTGATTTATTGAAGAGAAAATTTGTGTGATGGGAAATGGAAAAAATGAAACTTAAAATGAACAAACTAGCCCAAGATTTTTATGGTAAGACATAACACACAATAGACACTTACATGTATGTGGCAAACAAATAAAGTGTTCAACAAGTGCTACTAGAATGCACCTCAAGAGCAAAAATGAAAGACAATCATTCACACATACTTGCACAAACCAAACAACAAGTTGGTTAGTGTGTAGTTGGAGCATTTTGGAGCACAAACAAACCACGGGCAAACACAGACTCACAAGACTCCCCATGGCCTCGACTTGGGGGAAGCCAACACCTTCCCCCTTATAGTATACTCTATGCCTAGCTATGGGACTAACACCCAAATGTCATTTTGTCCCGGGACTCCCAAGTGTAAGTACTGAAATTCCCACATTTGAGACTCCCATGACTTTGAGGGCCCATAACTTTGTGTGTAGACCTCCAATTGAGATGAGGTCTAAAGTAAAGTTGTAGCCCTTGTCGAGAACTTTCCAAAGGTATGTTGCATGCCACCTGCACGAAGGAAATTTGGGCAATTCTTGACTTTTAGTGGTCAGGAGTCAAATTATCAATTTGATTCCTAGCCCTTCTTTTGGCGATAACTTGTGTTTTAAGTACGCAAATGGGTCATGCAAGCCCATTTTAGACATTTATGTTCCAAGAGCTTTCCAATGATATAAAGAAATCATCAATCCAATGGATTTTGACCCCTGCAATCACTTTCTGAAAATTTAGGAGTCCATCGAGATTCCAACTCCCAAAGTCAAAGTTCATTTGGGAGTGTGAGGGTTCATTCCTTCACACTCTCTTGCACTCCCAAGAACATGAAATGTGACTCTTGGACTTCCCTTTTGGCCCTCACCTTTACAAGCCCTTATTTTGGTCGCGAGCCCAAGGTTAAGGTTGCGACAATTAATTAAAATGATAAGTTTATCAATTTGAATTTTTTTTTTAAAACCATGAATTGTAGTAATGACATAGGTAATTAGTGTTGGTGTATTATTTAGGTACTTGTAAATGTTTTTTCCCATGTTGGAAAAATATCCAAATGTTTTGGATATCAAACCCAAATATTACCCCACATATCATTTTTGATATTTTTTGAATATCACAAACTATGATATTTAAAGTGATATCTTGATTGTTGAATTTCAAAAATTGAAATTCGACCATGCAATATCCAAAGTTCAATATGGATATCACATAAATGATATATGGACAAGATATCAAATCCTTGTTTGAATCTAGATATTAGATTAGTGAGTCAAATTTAAATAATAATAATAATAACAAAAAGTTAGATTAGGGAAAAAATTGAAGTTTGAAGTGGTTGCCATTCAAACAAGGCCACCTTAAACCCTATGAACAATGTTGTTACTCTATAATGGGGCCCAAGCTCATGCTTGAACCCCATCTCATTTTTATTTTCTTTGTTGTTGTTTTGTGTTTTTTCTTCCTTTCATGTTACTTCTTGTTACATTATTGTTTCTTACATTTGCATTGATGTTTTTTCTTTTCTTGCTTCTATTGTTCGCCTTCACAATGCCATTTTTTTGCCTTCATGTGGCTATTTTTTACGTTTACACGACAACTTTTTATTTTCGCATTACTATTGGTTACATTTGCATTGCTAGTTTTTACTTTGTTTTTGCCTTGTTATTATGTCCTTCCATGCTATTGCTTCCTTTTGCATTATTGTTGCGTGACATTAATTGAGAGTTTGCTCCTTTGTGTTGTGTCTCTTTTTGTGTTGATTGTCTTTGGTTGTTTTTTTGGTCTTTCATCACAAACTTAACATTTCACTATTTAATAATGGAAATCATGCAAAATTCATTCATTCATAATTCATATGTTTCACACACTGATATCATGCATTATAAACATAGTTGACACACAGTTATAGGAAGATGCAAAATTTGTGTGACATTCGTTCATTCATAGGTTCATATTTCATCCATCAATGTTTATCTATGTCTCAAATGTGTTTTCAACGAATGACATTCACGTGTAAAATGTATGAAGCTATAAATGAACAAACTTAGCACAATTTTCATTAGTAATTCGTGACATGCTAAATTTGTGACATTGCCTTGTTGATATTTCCTTTCAAATTACTATTGCACACACCTATTCAAGTATTTGCTCCTTCACATTATTGTTGTTTTTTTTCTTCAAATTGTTATTATTCCCCTTTCATGTCATGAAAGCTTGTACCCCCCCCTTTCTCATTTTGTAGGTATGGAGTTTTTTTTGGTGACAATTGATAACATTTTTTTTTTACATTTGTTATTTTCATTTTGTGTTATTTTACTCACTTTTGTATTTTTTTCATTTTCATTTTATTTTATTTAGTTCCATTTTAAAAATTTGTTTTAAAAAAATGTTGGTTTGTGTAAGTCTTTTTTACAAGATGTTATTGCATTAAAATAATTGATTTGCACATCTATTTGTATTATAATGGAAATAGATTTTTATTCTTGCTTATAAATGTTGTAAATGTTTACATTATATTATTTAAACATCAATACCAATAGCACATTTCATATTTCACCTTAATCCTTAACCTAAGACCCTTGTTTGTAAAACATTTTGTTTGCTTGAATTTTTCCACCTTTGACCTTGTTAAACATTTTGTGAAAAATGAAAAGGTCTAGTGGAAATGAAAAGACATTAATCTGGAATGAAGATCGTGAAAGTTTTTGAATGAAGTTGAATGCGAAGCTAAAGTAATGGAAGAAACTCAAAAGAACCCAAGTTTACAAACTAAAAAAAGTAGAGTCTCAAAAAATGATGAAAAAAAATGAAGAAATTTTTGGAACTATTGCATCCCATAGGAAAAAATGAAAGCCACATAATAGGAATGTTTTATATTGGTCATTATCTTGTGTGAATGAGAATGGAAAATTGACATTTGATGCAGACCATTCAAAAATCTTAAGAACATTTAAAGAGGAAGTGAATTCTACAATGAAAAGAAGTTTGGAAAAGCAACCTACTAAAAAAAGACTAAATATATTTGGTCCATCTAGTTTTAATTGTTTTACCTCCAAAATGCCTTTCAAAATGATGATGTGAAGTAAAATAGATTTAGGAGAATCTTCATTTTTTATTGTAAAAAGTTATTTACCTTTACAAATTGTGGAGAATGTGTGGCTAAAATGTTTAATATTTGCATTTGTGTCAATAAGTCCAATTTTTGTCATGCAATTTTTTTCACATGTGATGTTTTGCTTTGCCTAGTGGAAAAAAATCAAGCACACATATGTTTTTCCTTTGTTTGAAAATTGTCATTTTGTTAGTGCTAGTTTTGATCTTTAAATATATAAGGGTGTTCATGATGTATTTGCTTAGGTCATAATTTTTTAAGGATTTGATTGGAAGCTAAATCATGTTACATTTGGTTTATTTAAAGTTTTTGAGAATATATGATAGGCATTGGCAAAAAACTTGATTGATCTTTGGATGGATATGGCTTGAAAAATAAGATTATAGCATATGTTATTGATGAAGGTTCAAATTTAAACATAATAACAAGTTTTAGGTTTCAAAGAAATCTTTTGGGGAAAACATTTTGGGCTTTTTTCTTTCCAAAGCTTGCCAATATGCCACTAAGGATGAGAAATTTTGGAAGGGCTTTAAATACGTTTCCATAAAATTTGCCCAATAGATTTATTGAAATTTGGTAAAGGTTGGCATCAATAGAATAATGCTTGCATTGAAGTTGGTTTGAGTCCAAGAAAATTGAACATTCTAATGAAAATTAAGTTTGTTTTGTTTTTGGACATTGTGACTTTTGTTTTTATTTGTGTACATTTTGATGTTTAGGAATTTGTTAATTGTTGTGTTGATATTTGATCTATTCCTGAAGGTTTGCAAGATCATATTGTTCTAGGAAGCATTGCAATTCAAAACAACAATTGTCTTATGTCACAATTGCCAAACATTAATGAAGATCACTAGCCATATTTTATCACCTCTAACTTGGGATGTCTTTCAACTCATTGTTAATTTTTTCTTCATTGTGAATGTTTGTGTATTTAACCAATCTTGTGGGCATTGGTTATTTTCTAATGCCTTGCATGCATCATTTATCATGGCCTTGAAACTAAAAGCAAAATTTTGAGTGACACCCTCTATGGTTAATTCAATGGAAGATGATATGGTTGTGACTTTAGAGTTGTCTATGCTTGCTTCCAACATTATAATGTGATGCTTTAGATGGTTTTCTTTTGATCTTAACAAAACATCAAGAAAATGAAGCCCATAACATGGTATTTCTATTGTGAGACCCAAGATTTAAACATCTTTGGTTCATTTCTTATTTTATTGATTGAAAAAAAGCTATTTATGTGGTGGGAGATTATTATAGACAATCTTTGTCTCCATTGCTATTGAAATGTCATCATGATTTCACCTTATGTTAGAATCTAAACTTGTGACAAATCAATTGAATGAGGAAGATTCTTGTCTTGCAATTTTGAGATGACTACTAAGACCAATGAGCTAGCCAAGGAGTTGATGAATAGGGAATTCAAGATGTTTTGAAGTTACCAAGTTGATACAAAGGACATTAAACGTTTTTGGAGTGGTGGGAAAAACATGAGTCCTTTTTTCCACTTGTTGCTTTCCTTTACTTGTTAGATCCTTGAGATTGTGAGATCTCAAATCGAAATTAAAAAGACTTTTTCTTTTGATGGGATATTGAAAAATTTGAATAGATGTAATTAGTAGATAGAAAATTTAGATAAATTAAAAATTATAATCAAGACCTAGCCAAATGATCTTAAGGTGGGTTGTTCTTCACTTTTTTAACTTGATACAGTTCAAGGAAGTTGAAGCGAGAAGAAGAGCTCAAAGAGTATGAAGGTAAGTCTGAGCAAGATAAGCTTGTGGACAGATGATTTATAATTTATAACTTTGTAACAAAATTCTTGAACATTGTTATCTGAGATTTGAGATCCACCTTAATATTCAACATATGTATATTATTTTCTAAGATCCAGAAGTGCGAGATCTGGATTTTGATTTAAAAAAAATAAATTTAATATCCTTGAAAGATATTATAATTGAAAAAATAAAATAAAATTTAAGATACAACCCAGTTCTGAAAAAGCATTTAAAAAACAGAAACCGGCAGATATCAAAGAAAATGATGTCCAAACCCAACACTGGTTTTTTCCTCGGTAGGAAAGGTGGTCATTGGTAGCAAGAAATCAAATGGCAAGGAACATTGATTATGCTCTGGAACAGATCCTGGCAGACCTCATTACCAACTAACTGGCATCTTACGTTACCAGGCTTGACATATTCCTCGGTGGAATGAGCCCTATCAGGTCTGTTCCCATAGTACATAACACTTAACAATACAGGGGAACACCGGTTATGCTCTGGAACAGGCCTCGGAAGCCTCATGCATTACTCCTACTGCAGTCTTAATTGAATCACAGTTTCTGCTTCCTATCTAATACCAACAACAAATGTATACAACAAAAGTTTTCTCTCAACGTGGAGCTTTTTACAACATTTGGAGTTGCGGTGCTGCTCAGTAGAAGCCAACCCATTTGTACCTCTCCTCCTCTCTCTACTCATAATCTGTCTGTATTGGTGGTGCTGAGTTTGCCAATGCTGAGGATATTCCCTGTTTGAATATATATCACAAGTTATCCCAAACATTCAGAGAAATAAAAAGCTTTACAAAACCAATAAGAACTTATGTTATTTTTCCTTCTGCAGCTGACAGAGAGCAATCACTGCCAAGTTTCAGCGAAATGGGAGCAAAAGGGTTTGATTTACTCACAGTTCCTGCTTCACTTTCTGACCTCAGCTGCTTGACCATATGGGGAAGCTCATGATCCAGAATCTCATTAGCCCATGTGTAGTCCACTGGAACCTGCCACAACCCACATCTCTCAGAACATACTCTCTTGCCCCTAAACCCTAAAGCCCCCTTTTTACTTGAAAAGCTTTTAAAACCAAATCTTGGCACCAGAATCCAAGCACAGCACTCGAAGGAACTTTTGTAGTTAACTAACTGACTCCATGTATGTATCTCATAGAAAATATTCATGCACCAAGGGCTTAAAATGATTACCTCCACAAGTTTGACACCCTTCACATGGTGTAGGCAATCATGCAGTATTTGCGAGTAGTCAGCTGAGCTCGTTGCTCTGTAGCCCTTTGCGCCATAGCTGCATCAAATTCGAAATGTGTACACATGCAAATTATATAAGGTTTAGGGTTTAGGTTATAGGGTCATTAACATATGAGGTTTAGGGTTTAAGGCCAATTCATGCAACATTTGTTTGATTAGCCAATCCTCATGAGAATTTTATTTTTTCTATTTGTAGTTTCTAAGCCACAGGAAGGATTTTCTTATGGACTTTTTTGTGTACTTTTTTATTGCTTTTATTATTGATGTTCTAGAGAGAATGAGAGTTTGTTTTAGGAGCTTGTTCTTTACCTGTTTGCATATGCAACAAAGTCTGGGTTCGTCAAGTCTAAGCCAAACCTGCACAAAAAGCATAACCTCGTGTTTAAAATAAATAAAAAACCAAAGCTATGAACTTCTTATAAAACTGTGATAAAATCAGAAGGTATAAACAACAAGAATGAGAGAACTGGCATGAAAGAACACCAAAAATGAATGAATCTTTTTCAGAGTCACTGACTGACTTTGGAAATCCAGCAACATTTTGCTTCCACTTGATCATTCCATAAGCGTTGTCATTCAACACAAGAACTGTGAGATTGAGATTCAAACGGACTGCAGTCTCCATTTCCTGCACACATAATCAAATACCCACATCCAGATATGGGTCATATTTGCCATTCCAAAATCATAAAATGAGTTAGATTTCCAGTTTGATGCCAGTGGTGTAGTTGACTACCAATTCTCATGAAATTCAAAAAGCGGAAAAGAGAGAGAGATATGTATATATATATGCATGCCTGTGAATTCATTAAAAAACCACCATCGCCACAGACAGCCACAACTTTCTTCTCTGGGTAAAGAATTGCCACTGCAATTGCTGATGGCAACCCTGCACCCATTGTGGCCAATGCATTGTCCAGGAGCAATGTGTTGGGCTCATATGCCTGCACCGGCCCACCCCACCCCCACCTCCATCCACCTTAGTACCACTTGTTCAAAATTCAGGGACTAGGGTTTAGGGTTTAGACCACCTTCCACCGAGGAACAATGATCCTACTTGGCCTACCAGGCAGGAAAAAAATACCCTCCAAACACATGGGGTACCCCAACAAATACAAAGAGTGACCTATCTTGTGCAAGGCGATGGAGGAAAGTTGCAGTGCACTCAGAAGGAAGAGCTATTGAGCATAGCAGTTGGCAAAAGAGAAAAGCAGAGAATTGAGCAACAATGTACCTTGTAGCAACGTGCAAACCAGATTTTGTACATGCCATTATCAAGGCATGCAACTCCATCACTGGGCATTTGTTTCCTGTGTTTGGATTCAACTCACAAAAGAGGGTTAAGGAAAGATAGATGCACACATACAGAAAATCCTGAGAATTTCTCAATACTTCCAAATTCAAGTGAAGCTTGAAATTTTTTCAGAGAGTATCCCTCCTTTGTGTTTTTCCACATCACAAAAAGCATTTTGACTAATTGGCAAACTCTCGAAACACATGCTAGGCCTCAAACCCTAATATTATCCATGAGCACATAGCATTTACCTTAAATCTGCCACAATCCGCTGAGGCGTAAGAGGAAAGCGATCGTCATCAGAACCCTTCAACAAATGTTCCTCAAGTGTATTTTTCACCTGCAGACAACCACAACCCACAACCTCAAAAGCTGACCAATCCTCAATTCTCTTACTTATGTAACACCACAGATAACAGAGACTCATCAACACCAAGAGGCATGCAACATCAAACCCACAATCACAAATCCCACCATAAACGAATAACTCACAAAAAGACTATTTTCATTGAAGAAATTGTGCACACTTGTACTAAACAGAAACATGTTGTCGCTTTTTCAGATAATCTACCTTGAATCTATATCCACCTAATATCAGGTTTGTGTCATAATTCCAAAATAAATCAAAAAGATACCTTGAACATGAATGAATAGTCCCAGTGGACTTGAGTACTCAAGCCCTCCTTGAGTTGCCAAATTGAATTTGCAATATCGCCCACAACTTCATGCTACAGAAAGGAAACAACATGAAATTTTTTGACCATTATAATCCTGTGATACTGATCTCCAAAACTCTCTTGAAACTCAGATATGGAGAACCAGACAAAGCACTGAGAAGATCTCCATACTTAATACTGAGACATGTTTGAGCACGCTCTTTCTTCCACTAGAAACAATGGAGGACAAAATCTCTGCTTAAAAACCTTGAATTTCATGCTTGGAAGTTCAAACCACTTATTGTTTGCAATCTGGTGAACCTTGGCCACTACTCACCATTACACCATGATCCAACAAAAAGCCTTCACTTTTAGAGTTGCACTTTCGTGATTTGGATGAAAACATTCTCCGAGCAAGGTGTGAGTCTTTGGGTAGCATGAAAGTTAAAGTGCAAGTCTTTGGGTTGGTAGCATAAAATTTGTTTGAAGAAAAACCATGTACCTGAGGAAAGTAAACCGTGTCCACTTTTGCAGTGTAAAAGTTGATATGAATGACATACGGTGGTTTACCAATCCTGCCAAACATCCAATTTCATCTGATTGACTTAGGAGGACTGAGTTGCCGACCCTACATAAAAGTTTCACAAATTGGTGTGAAAATTTTGTGTACATTTCTTTTCACACAAAATAAATCCGCCAACAAAATACTCCTTGTGTAAAACCAGGAACAAATGTAGCAAAATTTGAAGCATGGCAGACTTCAAGAAGATGGAAGGCGACAGATACAAACTGCATGATGAATGGCGGCTTTTCAACGACATCATGGCCAATGTTGATAATCAAATCTGCTTTCTCAATGCACACGTGTACAAAGTCATTGGATGATAGTGCAGCACAACCCAAACACAGTGGGTGGTCATCTGCAATTACCACAACACACTCTCTCGTAAGCTTCCCCCTCAATGGGTGCCAGAACATGAAAGAAATCTAGTTTTCCTGATAGCTGAGAAATGGATTGTCTAGAATTCAAGACAAAGGAAGACAATCTTATGTTGTGTCCAAGGTACTCACCTGAAATCACACCCTTGCCCATTTGGGTTGTAAAAAAAGGAATCTTCAGCTCATTCACAAACTGCTGAAGCCTGAAATTTGTCACCAATCCCCATAAAATTGCAGGTAGAAAATCAACAAATTCCAGACCCAGTGTTTGGCATTTCACAAATCACATATGGAATGGGAATGTAGAGCAATAACGGGGATGGATGAAACTCACATGTTTGCTGTACGTTTGCGGTTGGCACCAGCACCTATAAGAAGTAGTGGATGAGTTGCAGCATGAATCATCTCAATTGCTTTTGCAATTGCTTTCCCCTCTGCAATGGGTCGCCTCACTGGGTACACCGGGAATGATTGAGCATCGGTATGGGTTTCAGCTATGTCTTCTGGTAGTTCTAAGTGCACAGCACCTGGTCGCTCCTCCTCCGCTGTTCTGATTGCCTCACGCACCAATGACGGAACCAAATCTCCATCCACAATTTGTTTTGTGAACTACAATTGGAGAAAACCCTTCCACTGAAGCCAATCAGAACCTACTCCATTTCTGTTTGGTGAATATAAACTCCAGGGTTGCAGAACAAGGGTACACACAATATGGACGAATGGGTGATGGATGTAAGTAATACCTTGGTAAGTGGACGCATAAACTCCACAATCTCCACAATCTGGAATGATCCTTGTTTGCTCTTTCGGATTGGCTTCTGACCAGTAATCATCATCTGTCCCCACAAGTTATGCCCCCACAATTGGTCACACACAATCCATAACTCTCATTTGCTAGCATATGCCATCTAAATCCCCAAAAAATCAAAAAAAAAAAACACTACTGAAGTAGAGTTATTCTAAGCCATGTTTTCAGAGTTTTTTGGTGCAACAACATCATGAGCACCAATCCTCGAATAACCCAATTTGCTGTTTTTCAATGTTTTTAGATATCAAAAACTTCATGTGAGCAGGTGAAGTTATACAAAGGCTAAAAGAAGAGCAGTCACCATTGGGAAGCCCGCAAGTTGTGCATAAGCAGCAGATGTGGCAAAATTAGTGGCACCTGGACCCAGAGTTGACAAACACACGCCTGCCTTTGCAGTAAGCCGACCCACTGTTGCTGCCATGAATCCTGCTGCTTGCTCATGCCTTGTTACCACCAATTTGATCTTTGAATCCCGTAGTGAGTTCAACAAATCCAAATTCTCCTCCCCAGGGATTCCAAAAATGTACCTTTTTGCATCCAGAAACAAAAGCACAGTCCTCATTGCTGAGTTGCAGAATCACCCCCACATAATCCACATGTTTCTCTAGCATGTGACACAAGAACACAAGAAGCAAGAACGCAAGACAGAGCAACAAGCTATTCTAGATGAGCTTCCAAGGTTCCTGCCAAACTCCAGCCAAAGGTGAGTGTGACCCAGCTGCTCCAGAACAGAAAAACTTCCAAATTTTTGTATATGATCACATTCTCAAGCATTTTTTTGTTTGCTCTTTGACATTGTGCATTTCTCAGCTTCAAATGGCTGAATCCAGCAATTGGGTACCTACCTTATGAGAAACAGAGGACACAACTCCTACCAACAAATTCAGTCTTCTTCTTCTTCTTCTTCTACTAACAACCCACCCACCGAGAGCTTCACTCTCCATCAGAGTTCACAAAAACTGTGTAGTAAACAATCTTCAAGCAAAAGCCAATTTGCAACAGCAAAGTGCAAAATGGATCAAACTTTTCAAAGTCCCCCCAAATTTGATGACCCAATGAGCTGCCTCTTCTAATCCAGAAGTGCCTATAGCTTTCTCTTCTACAAAAGATTCAAACCCACCCCCGCTTGCCTACCTAGGTTCAACCCCAGATCTAGCTCTACCTATATTCCCAAAGCAATGAATGAACTCATTGTCCAGAGAAGCTCCCAGAAAAGGAACCCCCCAAGAGCTCAGAAATCCCAAAAACCCCAAAAGCTCAGAAATCTCCAAAGAACCAAGAGCTCAGAAGTCCCCAAAATCCCAAGCCTTAGCCCAGAAAAATCCTTCATCACAGAAATCCTTGGTTCCAAATTGTGGAACAATTACAAAACCCACATCAACCCATGAGACGAAGAAAAACCCATCTACTAGAAAAAACACGTAGCAGCTCATCAATTCCGAATCCAAACTAAAAACCCAAAAAAAACACACACACACACACACCATAGACATACACACAATCTCATGATTCTTCTTCACTTACTCGACTTTCTCGTTCTCCAAAGCGGCCACCATCACATCCGAGGTCTTTCTCTTGCCATGTTCTCCCATTGCAACAGACGATCGATCACAAAAGAAGAACAGACCCACTTCCTCTTCCTCCTCTTCCTCCTCCTCCTCCTCCTACTTCTGGTGGTGCACAAGAACCTTGAAAAGCAAAACAAAAGCTTGAATTTTGCAGCAAAACAGGAACCCAAAAGACCAAGCTTTTGGTGCAAAACAGAAAACACCAAAAAAAAAAAAAAAAAAAAGCTTGAATTTTGCACCCA
>Ga0209208_10001587_pt1 | contig 32205 bp, 21 predicted proteins | sample S1TSphfallax_3_FD_187694 | JGI IMG/M metagenome (GOLD analysis project Ga0209208, IMG submission 187694) | Host-associated microbial communities from peat moss isolated from Minnesota, USA - S1T2_Fd - Sphagnum fallax MG (SPAdes) (version 2) | ecosystem: Host-associated > Plants > Peat moss >...
GCCATTCACTAAAACAAAGAATATGGATTTTTAATTTTTTTTGCCCCTACAACACTAATCCTTGGTTTAATGATAAGCATGTGAGATAAACTATGTAGTTTCATCTCACTAATGTCAATCTTTTGATATATGTAAGTTATCACATATATCTTAGGTTGAAATGGATGAAATCACATAATTTTACCTCGCATGTATCTAGAGCCAAGGCATACTATTGCAAGAAAAATCACATTTTGTTGTAACAATTAAGAACATCTCCAAAATCATTTATATGTCAAATTTGGATGATTATTTATTACATCAAGCTAACGTAAATATCAATTTGCATTAGCATTTTGCATAAATTTGCTCTCTAAGTGAAGAATGACATTGAAAAATATAAAACAATTCCTATTATTTGATTGATTGTATTTATTGACGACACATTGATCGGTATAAATTGATTAACCACAATGATTGACCCATGTGTGCACATGTATATTTTCAATATATTTACAATTTATGGGTAAATGGAGGGATGAAAAAAATCAACATTAAATTTAGATGCAATAAATATTGATATCACCCAAATACAATGCAATTGTTAAAATGTTCTAAACTCAAAGTCTTCAATTCTACAAAAAAATTATATAAAAAAAAAACCTTACATAATCTAACTGCAAACCTTACATAATCATCAATCAGGCAAGAGTGTGCTAGATATGTTGCTCTAGTGAAGTGTAGAGAACTCCCCATTTCTGAGGACAAAAGTTGGGAGAAATATTGACAATTGTTTTCTGTTCTGGCTTCATCTCATTACATATGCCAAGTTCTCCATGTACTAATAATTATCATGCTTGAGTCTCCCATGGATTGATTGTATTCATAATGTTTTGTCTTCTTTCAGATTTCAAGAGTGAATCTAATGCGTAAACAGAATCAGAGCATCTTATCTAAAACCCATCTCCTCATTTTTGGCTCTCTATTGAAGAAGCTATGTTTTTGAAATTTCTTTGTCCAACTGCCCATTCCATTCTGTAGGCTCACCCTGCACTCCAGAAAGAAGCTCAATGAATATCCCTTTGATCATTGAATTTGATGTAGCATTCTACTCAACACCACAAAACCAATTCTGTGTGCAAAAATTTCCTCAAGATTATAATCCTGATACCCCCCATGAGATGCACTCATGAGTTTGCCAGCATGATACTTTGGATGGAATCAACAGCTTTCCTCAACATATTATGGCTCTCTGTTAGCAGAGGCAGATCAGTTAAAACCCATTACAATCTAGCAACTGATGGCAGCACACATTTTCGACTCCAATTGCACTCTTGAAAACAATTTCTGAGAGAGAGGTTGCGGATCCAATCTAAGCATACATACAATAGTTAATGACCAAAGGACTAAACTGTTGGATAATATATCGCTGCAGTGTATCTGGCAAGAAACATGGGGCTGCAAAGGAAGCAGTGAATGTGGAGATGAAGCAAGCAAAGTGGGAATTCCAATTCTCAGAAAGCCCACAACTTGCAGCATGCCCAACACATTGCATCAGCTGGCCATGAGTTGAAGACCATCAATAGGTAGAGACACTAGACACAACCCTTTGATGATAACAAAAAGGCTCCATTTGCAAGAACTGAGCTCACAAATTATTTTTTTGCATTTTAGAATGAAATGCTTTCAGATCACAAGCTGCTCTTCTCTCAGCAATGTCATTGCACATTCCAATGACTTGCCCGATTGCTCAAGAGTAACCACACTTGAGTCAATTTTGAAGACAAATAGGTATATACCATGAACTCTTGCTTGAACAGTGACCAAGACACAAAGCATATAATTTTTCTTTGCTATTTCCGCATATGAAATTGGTATGCAAACAAATGTGGTGAGAATAAGCAAGATCTAGACTATCTCCTAACCATGAATTCTTTGGTTCCTTGATTTTTCACATATATCTTCACTTACATGCACATGTTTTGCATAGTTAATGTTTTGAAATTATGATGGTCATAGGATACTAGAAATTGATACCCAACGGGCCTTTTTGCCCAACCCACAAGAAATATAATTAGCATAACCTTCATTAAATTTTCCTTTTTCCATGACTTCTTTTGATGTCGTGGATTCATAAGCAAAGGATACAAATATGATCTAGTCAAGAAATTTCTTTTTCGAAAACAACTTATTTTCCATTTTTTTATCGGTTCTTCTTTGATGGCCCATTGTACCAAAATGGTACACACTCAAGCAAATTTGCACCTTTGATAGAAATTCAAAGCTACCAAAATAAAAACCTCAAATTTACTATATATAATACCATGGGGGGTTGTTTTATGATACACTTAAACTCCCACTTCTTTTGTTTTCATCCTTTATAAACTCTAGGCCTTAAGACACAATTCTTGTCTTGGAATCTTTAAATTTAGAGATTTGTTTATTGCCAAATAAACAATTTAACATGTGAATCCATATATCCTTTTGTTTCTTTTCAATCCAAAAAAGCCATCAAGTTGATTTTACATGGTATTAGTGCTTAATCATGTCATCATTAGTTTCATGGATGATGCAATTGATGAACCTACCCATTTGTTGGCCCTTGTATGATCTCAACATTTCTTTCAAATGACCATAATATGAATTGTGAGAAATTATCCATTACAAGTTGAAGGGGTTAATCTTAGACTTTTATGGTTTATTTCACCCTTCATATTAAACATGTAAAAGTTTTAATTCAATCAAGATGAGATAAGGGAGAAAGTAGAGTTGCAAAAAGGATGGCCCTTTAACCTAGGGATGTCCGAAGGCATTCCAATGTTGAGAAAAAGGAGATCATTCAAGCACAAAAATGCAAAGAATTTTATTGTAAGAAAACTAAACATATCAAACAAAGATGATCACATTAATGAAACTTACAATTCAAAAACATCACAATAATGAAAAAGGAAGCACCAAGACCCAAATATCAAGAATCTTATCCAAGAATCCAAAACCAAAAAAAATCAAACTAAAGTAAAAAAAAGTGAAAGTAACTATGATATTTTGTTAGTTACTTCATACTAACAATAACTAATAGAAATTATCTAGTTGAATTTGAATTCTCAACATCTATCCCTTAGAAATTTTCGAATAAAATTTAAATCGTTTTTTATCGCGTTATTTGCCAACCCACCAACCATCTAGATTGACATTAATCAACAAATCATAAACAATCTTTTGAAAAGTGTTATATTGTCCATCAAGACATGTTTTTGGAAAACTTATCATTGTGTCTATCAATCCAACTATTTGTCAACATTCCACTTTATTGGGACATCTCACTTGAAAATGACCAACAAGTTGACATATTGTTTTAAGACATCTCACAAGTAACAAATGTGGATCTTGTAAATTGTTACATCACACACACACACACACACACAAATGTAGCAATTCCATTAATATTGAAGTTCATAATTAATAATCAATTCCCTCGATGATAAAGTGCAATGATTGCATTATAAGGTGTTTGTGACAAGATCAAAGTATTTGAGATTAATATTGTGTTAAATTTAGTACATCAAAGAAACCTTAGGCTCAAAAATTGAATTCAACAAATTTCTAAGTTGAATTCTAAACATTCTAGTTTTAAAAATGAGTTTTATCTTTCTCATTTTCTTCTATTGATTTCATTGTTCAATTTCTTTAGACACTCTTTAAACCACTATCATATGTTTTCTACCTTCACTTAACAAACCAATTTGTTTCCCTTCTCATCAATGACATGCATTTTTATTTTGGAATGTTAGGAACAACATTTCGAACTTTTTATTTATTTATCACTTATTTTGAAAAAGTTGAGGATTATATCTTTAAGCTTATCATTTAGAATTCAAATTATTTATATTTTGTTGTTGATTAATATCTCCAAACAAGAATAATGCAAAATATTAAATTTTGATTTAGATAAAAACACCAAACGTATAGCTTTCGAGGGAAGAATCTTGAGTAGGTATGAAACTTTTGACAAAAGTTCAAAACAAACACAACTTAATTTGCTTACATGAATTGAAATGTACTAAATTATGAAAGGTTTACCATTATCATAATCAATTAGTCACATCGATTTGTGAAGAGATGTGAAGGAAAATGAAGCTTGAATTATATATCTTGATTAAAAAAATAGTGTTCATAAATTAACAAAAGGATATGAAAATGTGTAATGTTAGATGTAATTGAAGTGCATCCTATCACTACCTTTGTGATTATTCTTTGTTTTGATCTTCCTTTTGTCCCCATGTCTTAGTAGGAACACACACACATCATACAAATTTTGGATTCCAATTTCATAAATCTTGTCAATGGTTACCGACAACTAGTTCTCTTGTCTTGGATATTAAGGGCAAGTTTAACCATTATCAACAAATTTTAGCCAAGGAGATAGATTGTCAAAAGAAGACCATGGTGTTGTGGCATTTGAAACAATGTTCCCATGAATTTAGTAGATCTAAACAAGATTTTGTTGCAATTTTTCACGTGATATATTTTTTCCCAAAGACATTGTGACTATTTTTGTACCTAGGCTAGTTCAACAACAAAGTGCATAATCATTTTTTTTGCACTTACATTTGATAATAAAAACTAATAATATTTAACAATTTAACAATTTTCTTTCTTGAACATTCATGTTTAATCAATGATGATAAAGGTGTCTATACCCATATTGGTTTTGCATCATGGTATTATTATTATTCTTATGTCTTCTCTCTTTTCATTCTAGTGTTTGGCTCTTTTCAATGTTTGGATTTTACTTTTTTTTATTTACATGTTGAAGCATATTTTGTAATTGTTATATGTAGCTTTTTCCGTTCAATAATTGCATTGTTTTCTAAAGTGATTCAAAATTGCAGTGTACTTAATGATGAATCAAGTTGTTTTATATCAATTTTCACTAAAGTTTCAAGCTAGTAGCATGCAAAAGTAGGTAGAGGTTCTCAACGAAAAAAAACTATTTTAAAAAAGACATTCAAGTTAATGTCAAGAATGTATTTGTTAGAAAACCTTATGGCAATTAAAACTCCAAATGTGAAAAGGAATATGGACATTTAAAAACTTCACCACTCTATGAGTCATAAAACTTTAAACCCTTGAATCTAATTCACACTTACAAAGGTAATCTTTCATTTTTAAAAAAAAATAATTTGAAAGAAGAAAATAGTGATAAAAAGCTGCATGCTGAACATGTTTAATTTCAACAATTTGCTAAATGAAAATTATTACAAAGTATCTCATGATTTTATTTAAAATGTACCAAATGTTTCATGATTTCTGATGGATTTGCATGTCAGTCATTAATCACCAGTGGACTCAAAGACCCAAGGTAAGGCCTACTACCAGATCTTCCCCTTCACTAGTATGTCTATATCTTTTGTGGTGATGTGTAATTACATAATTTCGTAAGTGAATTTTTGGCATGCCATGAAACATGAGACAAGCCCCCATATTCATGACTGCTAGCCTCTGCTAAGAGGGTTAACAGGGCTGTTATCCAGCACCATGATTAGCAGCGGCTTGTAGTCAGTCTGTAATAAGGGCTTTTAAGGGACAACTTCTGGAATACATAAACTTGAGAGGGAGATTTACTGTTCTAGTTTACAACAAAACAAAGTGATAAGCACTGTGATTGATACCTGATGATGGGCAGCTTCCAAAGGGATATGAACTTGATGGCAACAGGAAGTCAGATCCATCCAAATCAGTTTGAGATTCACCTAATGTTCAAAAACTTCCCACATGATTCCACATGTAAAGACAACTTATAGATACTGTAACAATCCCCTAGCACTGTGGTCACAACATGTAACATCACTAGTTACAACAGTCAGAATATAAAAAGCATGTGCAATTAAGAATCCAAATTCATACTAGAAAAACTGTTGAGAAAGATGCTTTCCTGTACGTTTGCAGTCTTTACTTGTCCATCACAGGGCAGAGATCAATTGCTTGATGCTTTAGTTGCTTACTTAAAATTTATGAGATGCTTTTCTAGTTATCATAGAAGCCCTGATTAACTTTCCAGATGCAGGAACACTACTGCATCTTTCTAAAGCACCACAACCAGCACCACCCTGACTTTGCAGCTGAAAAGCACTCAGTATCAATAATGTTCACATCACAAGCTTCTTTGGATGTGCCCCTTATCTCCCAGGTTATAGTTGCATGCCAACTGTGATAAGGAGGATTAAGTTATGCAGTGAAATTGAGCATGGCAGAGGAAATTTTTGGTGTAGAACCAAATACTGCCTCACCCAAAAGTTGCAATCAAAAACTTTTTGTAGATGCTCATGAACTTGGCCACAAATGCTGCAGGCAGACGAGCAAGCCATAAGGAGCTAACACCCAAAATCTTCCCAAAGACTCTTTGCATGCTAAACATTCAAGATAGCTTGTAATTCTTTGGCATCCAACAATTTGTCCAAAAATTGTGCCTAAATCAATCAAGGTGTGGGGCAGACAATGCATCTTATCTCAGAATTTTCTCATTATGTGACTTATGTCATAATTCATGGCTCTCAGGAGAAAGGTTGCTGTCTTATAAGCAGGGAATCATTATTTCAAAACAGGGTAATACCCACTGCCATATTATCAGCAGAAACCAACAACAGCTGTGCACGGCTACAGGGTGTTAAATTTTAGGTGCCCTGGGCAGAAGAACCACTACACTCCTAGATGTGTGTTATGAGTTAAAACTTTGCCCATGTGTTAGTCTATGAAATCCATAGAAAAGTCATCTTGGTTTTGCCTATGTACACAAAAGCAAATGATGTGTAGTTATCACTCAAAGGCGAGCATGTACATACCTTCAAGGTGGAATATAGCCTTTTGTCCCAATTGCAGTCGATGTTCCTGTTTGCAAACACCACCACCACAAATGTCACAGGGAGAACTAAGGATTATGTCACAAAACATTCACTCTTAAATAGACCAATGAGATGCTTTCATTTTGACAACGTATACTGGGTCACATGTACTGAAACAAGATTGTGTAGGGATAGTGAAACAACAACAAAGATAGTAAATTTTGTTGTCACCTACTGGATATATTATAAAAAGATAGGACATGCTAAGTAGAGAGAAGTCAAAGAAGTCAGGAGATGGCTGCAATCCATGAGGTTTGTTGACTTTGACAACAAACTTTGCCTTTGCCTTTCCAAGACAAGAGTACTGAATGACTCCTCTGAGGAGCTTGGCTTACATAAAAGGCAGCCCAATGGCAAACTTCATGCTTGAGTTCTGAATCCAGCTTTTTCATAAGCTCCTGCAGCAATCTCTGTAATCAAATGATGTAAGTCAACCTTGTTTAGATCTATGTAAGGCAAGTCAAGCAGACACCAAAACAAGGAGATAGGACAAGATTCTCATCGAACTTTATTTGTTGCAGACCAAATTAGTGGACTAGAACCTGCAGGGCATAAATCTCAAACTGAAAAAACTATACCATGTACTTGGAACGAGGAGTTTAGTGCTGTTCAATACTAACCTTGAGGATGAGTTCAGGAGGAATACAGTTCGTAAGAAGTTCATATAGCTTGCCTCTCACCAAAAATAGCCTGAACATGAGGGAACAGCTGATTGCATATGTCAAAAACCACTCCATGCCAACAAAGCATCCAAGTTCTCTTGAACTCTCTCTTTGGCCCCTCACTTCTTAGCTGTGAGTTTCAAAATAGTGTCCTGCCCAAACTAGTCAGTGCAATGCATAACCAGCTCTCCAAGAAGATCACTTGAGCAAGCACAGTGGTTCCCTGCCCTTTTGATGATTACCAGACAAGCAAATTTGAGACCAGTTAGGAAGTTACCGCTTGGGACTTTGTTCATTGAGGATGTCATTGGATATTTCTGTAATAAACTGCTCCCAATCTGTTGTTTGTACCACTTGGTCTTTTGTGAAAGGGTACCTGAAAATGAAGTCACAAAGTTTAAAAACTCTGCCAGTGCGTGCCTGAAAAACCAATAGGTGGGTTTAACATAACAGCCTTCTGAGTAAACACAATCTGTTAAAGAATGATGATCTTCAATGTGTCATGAGTAGTGGCACAACTATACAGTGCTGTTTATTCAGATACTTGCAATGAGAACACAAACCCTAACTTTAAAATGGGAGACAGGGTGGAAGAAGAGACACACTGTTGGACTCTGCAGGCCTCTAGGCATAAGATGGCTCGGCGGAGGTTGCGATTGGATTGAAGAACTATGCGGCCAGCCAGCTCAGGAGGAAGTACCAGGTTTTCCTTCTTTGCTATGAAGAGCAGCACATCAAGAATCTGCCAAATCGCCAACCATAGCTGACTATGTTGATAGCTCAAGCACAACCACTGAACAGAATCTGAAAACTGATTCCAAACTCACATAGCCACATCACCCAAATGCTTTCAATGAGCATGCATGCCCACCTCATCTCTGGAGGGGGCATTGATTCTGATGTTGAGGCATCGTGACCGCACAGCTTCTATAACCTTTGAGGCACTATTACAACACAGGACCAGGCGACATGCAGCACTATATTTCTCCATTGTCCGGCGCAGAGAGTGTTGTGCATCTTTTGACAACTTATCCACCTCATTCAGAACCAGCACTGGAGTCAATGACAAAAACAAAACACAAACAGCACATCAGATGTAAACTTAGGACCCATCCTCCATTTTCAAATCTTGTTTGGGGTCTTATTCCTGCTGTATGGGGAAGATCTTACCTTTGAAACCTTTGTTGCCAACAACATCAAGAGGTCGATTCTTAGCCATCTCTTTGATGATCAATTGCACCACGTATCGGTCCTGGAAGCCTGCATCACTAGGATTAAGCTCAACGTGGTGGTTGCTAGAAACTGTTGTCAGCTCCAATTCAATCTTGCGAGCACCAACCTGCAGCCAAAAGCTTTCTTGTGAAGTGTTGATCTCCCTCTCATTTTTCTAAATTTAACCTAGAGATTGGCCATTCAATGCAAAGTCTAAAAGTCCACTTTAAACATAGGGAAATTACGGTCCACATAAGGTTGAGATGGTGTACCTCTACTTTCCAGGGCTTGTTCTCCACTTTGACCTGCAAACCCAGCAAGGAGAACAGGATTCTGTCACACTGTAGGCAAATAGTGATATTTGAATTCCTCCCAGTGGACCACTTTCAATGGAATGCTGAGAAATCCAAACATCCCACAGCAATCCATACAACTTGTGTTCATGAAGTCTGATATTGCATATAGAATAACACACTTGCAAGTCCATAACTGGCATGGTGTAACAATTTTTTTCATCTTGACCACAGAGGGGTTTAGGTTTAGGGTTTTAAAACTGTCACACTCGACCACAGAATTGATCAAGCTGCAGCAGAAGCTACACAAATACTCATAGATATACAATTTGTAGCAAAAGGTTTTCCCTCAAAACCCCCGGTGCATTGCATGTCTCTGTGAGAAGGGTCAAAGAGTCCAAGAGGAACAGAAAAAAACCTTTTCAGCACTGACTCCATACATCTCCCGGAGCAATGCCATGATGAGCGTCTTCTTGCCAGCTCCAGTGGGGCCATAAAACAGAAGATGTGGACAATCCCCTTGTGCAATCTGCAGAAAAAATGTTGCTTTACATTAGTTGTCCTTCCTTCTCTTCCTCTTTTCTTTCCTCTTTACTTCCAAAACCAAAACCCTGAAATATGGTCCCCAAAACTGAGACTTGGAAACAGAATTTCTACGAACCTCTTCACACGAATTATATGCAGACTATTATGACATCATGTCAAAGTTCCATACATCATCGACAGCATGCGTGTACATCTTACCAAATTCTTTAGGCGTTGCGCCTCCTCAGTATGGACCATGACCTTGTCCAAGGTCCGTGGCCGATACTTGTCGACCCACAACATCTTCACCTCCTCAAAACACACGCGCACACACACACACACACAACTCTCTGCCTCTGTCTCTCTGACCTTGACCTAATGTCCGCAACTGGTCCAAAATGTATGCTGTAAGAGACAAACGCTGAGGATCTTTTTCCTTATTACGACTGCTGGTCAGCTCAAAAGCAAATTGCGTCTCTGGGGCAACATTGCACTGCAGAAGCGCCTTGCTAAAACCTACACGTCCACGAAACAGCGTAACACCTCCAATCTTTGAAGTTGATACAGACAGTTCTTAGAGGAGCACAGACACTATTGACAGTCTAAAAATACAAAGACGGAGGAGATGGACACCTATTCTGCCGAGCCAGCCCCCTTCTCCAAACCTCAAACCTAAAACCACTCTCTTGTTCGTCTTGTTTCTTCTTCTTCGTCGTCTTCGGCTTCTTCGTCTTCGTCGTCTTCTTCTTCCCTTGCAAAAGAAAAAAAGAGGAAAAAAGAGAAACTCGGAAACAAAAGCTAGAAAAACGAGTTGCCGCTCCTTCTCACAAGCTACACGGATACAAAAAAACAAGGCTGGGGGAAACGATTGCGAACTAAAACCAGTTACAAATCACAAACAAAACTCATGCATCGATGCATTTGTCACCGATAAATTTCTCTCGCAAATCTCTGCAAACATCAAGAAGGAGACGCAGGAGACACAGACGGAGGAGACGAGAGAGACACGAATGGGAAGATTGGCGGGAGCTGAGATCCGAATGCCTGATTAGCGTGCTAATCATGATTACAGACCAGTCGCCAGCCCTAATCAGGGAATCAATCCTCGTGATTAATCTAGTGGGCGGAGTAATCGAACCATTAACTAATCAAGATTAGAGGCTTGATTAGGGAGACTGGATCTAAGATTAGAGAGACCAGCTAATCAGGGGGATGGATGAAATCACAAAATTTTTAATATTAAAAATGAAATAAAAAATTTAAAGTATAATTAAAATTTTGAAAGAAATCTTATTATTAGTGAAGGTTATTAAATTTTTGTGCTTTTAATAATCATATTCCTCACTTGCCAAAAATTTCAAAATTCAAAATACCTATGTGAAAATAATATTAACTTTAGATATATAATTATTTTGGCACACAAGTGCCAAAACCACCTTAGTATATTATTACAATAATAAAAATGACTTGTAACCCTAAACCTTAAATTTGGTTGAAAAATAGAAAAATCCCCATAATTGAACATGTAATTCTACTAATTACAATAGATTTCAAAATTTTAATTTTTTGAAGAATTTGATTGAGCTACCATGTTCAATTGATGGTTAAATTTTTAAGGTAGAGATAGAAGGAATTGTTAAATAATTATTTTTTGAATTGAAAAAATGAATATATATATATATATATATATATATATATATATATCTCAAAAATATGTTGGAATGATAATAATTTTATAATATAATATAATTTTGGAAATTGGAGTTGTTAGATGATACACAAGCCCAAAAAAAAAAGCTATGACATGTCCCTTATAACATGGTAGTGTCAATTTTTGGCCCAAAAAATTATGGGGGATGGAAGGACCAAAATGGTTTAGTTTGACAATTTAAAGGTGAAACAATCTTCTTGAATTAATAATAATAATACATATTATTACTTATTTGCTACAAGTTTATGCTTAATTCATAGACATGACATTCAACAAGCTAATTTTAAATAAACACAATATCTATTCAATGTGGAACAAATACATAGATTAATCTTTTTATAGGTTGATCTAGTACTACACTATATGTTTAAAAAAAGAAAAAAGGAGTCATAATTTCTATTGTTAAAATAGGAGTTTTTCCAACAAGTGAAGGTGTATGATGGTTAGAACAACAAACTTAAGCACAACATGAATCAACATTTGTTGAATGTCTTTCATATTAGAACTTGTCTAGTGGTAAATTCAATATCCCAAAATATCATTTGCATGGATTAGACAACAAGGTTTGAGTTTAATTTTTCAAAGCTTTGCATCTAAAATTAGGTAGAAACTTTCTAAAAAGTAGATAAAACAAGACTAGTTCAAATATGACAATACAATTTTATACATTTACACAATGGAAATGTCAAACTAAAGTAGTGCCATAGATAAAACATCTACAACAATTGAAGTATGTAAGGATTGTAATGGTGTTGTCCACACTTGTTTATAAAACGATGTTTGTTCAATGTCACAAGAATGAGAAGATTCAAGTGTTCACACCTAGTGGTAGATATAGTATTAAAAATTGCTTAGCATTTGACATGGCAATCCAAGTTAGAGAAATGCTGCAAAATGGGTAAAATTTACCACCAAGTGTTAATATAACATTCAAGAACTTAAAAAATGAACTACAAGGGTAATGTTAAATTGGAGGAACAAAAAGTGAAGAGATAAATCAACTTAGAGAAATGTTGATGCAAACCATGTTGTGTGCTATCTATCACACAATTGAAATTTTTGCATTCCTTTTCACAACTATTACAACAAGCATCATCTACAACTTCAAGCTTCAACACTATAATAGATTACAACTTTGATGTTTTTGAAAGATTGTGACATTGGTATGTTGAACAATTAGAAATTTCAACATTATGTGCATAGAATATCATAGAGGGCAAAGACACACCAAAATGTGTAATAATACCTGAACAACAAAGTCACGTAATGCAAAGACACCTAAGCAACACTGAGTGCAAAGACTCAAAGAGAATACACAAAAACATTTAAATAACAACAACATTATGCACAAAGACATAAGCGAGCATGTAATTACATGCGCCTTAAGAAACCTTGAGAAACCTTAGAATAGCATTTTGGCAATGGCTCATTGATGTGATGTATGTTGTCAACTACAACATCACTTTTGTCAAAGGCTTTGCACCATTTTACAAGTTTTGAAATGGAAGTCGGCTTTCATCTCTCCCCTTTTGCTTAGTTATTTCATTGGGTCTAATGTTATTGCTATTTAGGTCTGATGAGACTTAAGCTCAGTGATTGCTGAAACCCACAAGCAACCAGAAGATTGCAGTCAGAACAAAACATGATTTGCTCTGAAAGTTACTTAAGTAGCTAAACCTATTAAAAAAAGCTTTAACCTATTCCAACAAAATGCATCTTGCACATTAAGGGGCACATAATATAAGCTAGGATACCTTAATTTGTATATTGAAGTCATAAGTGAGGTCGACCTGGATTGGGTTATTCCATCATATGATGCCTAGAGAGACTTTGGAGCACTCAAGTGCCATCTTTAAACATGGCAATGCCCATCCAGCCGTGCATAAAGGAACTTCATTTTCTCCAGTGAGAATTGTTCCTCTGAAGCTCAATTAGCCTGTATTTTTTTTTTGACGCGCTTGAAGTACATATCCAGATGATTTCCCCTGGATATTGTCAGATTCCATCCATATACTCCAGTGGGTCCCCAAAAACAATGGCATTCCAGATCCATATATTTGGCATTTTACACTGACTCTGTGATGACACTATTGTATTTCTCAACTAGCATCAGACCAAGTGTAGTTTGTGCCTCGGTTGTGAGATGCAGATTGTCACTCTGTAATGGGAGCCCAAGTGCATCCACAATATAAACATGCTTTGATGGGTCAGCTGCCGCTCTCTGTGCTTCTCGCACTTCCTCTAAGATTGCTGGGTGAGGATGATGACCCCATTGTATCCCCACCTGTACAGAACAACAGGCAACAAATTACTTCACAACATTTCCTAACAGATATGCTGCTACCTCCTTGTCACTAATCTGAAAGCAGCTCTGGCAGAGATTTTGGCAACCCTAGAAATGGCTAACAAGTTAAAGCTAAATCATTGTGCAAAGGTTTACCTGGATGATTGGAAAATCAGGGGACTGCAGATCTGTGCGTACGTCTTGTAAAAATGTGGCCAATTTGCTGCCAAATGAAGCACCTGATGCATTGCTTGTGGTGTCGCTCTCACCTTGATACCATAGCAAAGCTTTCAGTGTTCCACCTTTCTCAATTGCCACCTTTGTCCTTTGTATCATTCTATCATAGAGAAATTGACCTTTCTTCCATTCTGACATGGTCGTACCCCCAACTGCACATGGCACCAACCCAATTGCTGGTTTCTTTCTGGGTTGTTTTTCCTCTGACTTGGCCACAGAGTCACGAGACCTAAGGAGTGATGCTGCAAATACCAGGCCTGGTCCAACACCTGTCGGCTTGGCTGCTCATCAACAATGTAACATACATACAGTCAATGAACTCTTCTGGATCAACACAACAAACACACATTCTTTCAGCAGCAAGCAAGCAATCTCAGAATGCAGTGGTCAAAACCCACTACTGTCATCATCTGAAACAATGGGTTTGATCTTGCAGCAGCTATAAAACAACGCAATATTTGTGTGAGCTTTTCAATAGAGGCAATACAGCCAAGTACACACATGGCATTTCTAAACTATGTAACAAGGCTCATGTGAAGCACCCATCAAATGAATGAAGCTCTGAAAGCAAGAATGCATGAGAATTGGCGTGAGAAGGAAAATCTCATGTATTTGAGCAGGAGGATGATGATGAGAGAGGGACATAGAGAAAAGAAGACAAGCACCTGCCTGTGTCAATGTCATGATGCAGAGGTTCATGAGCTTCTTCCCACTCCAGAGTTGCTGTCAACCTGAGAATGGAGCCCGGCTCAGCATCACACTCTTGAGGTACAATGCCATCCCAGACCTTGTGCATGCGGCCATCCGCCCCCCTCTTGGATTGCAATCCTCCTCTCCCAGACATGTTGCTCTGTCCTGACAAGATGAAGATTTCTAGGCCATCAGCAGGAGCAGCAGCAGCAGCATTCTTCTCATCTTCTGCATCCGCCATTTGTGGAGATTGCCTCTATACTCCAAGATGAATGACGTTGTGCGCAGTTCCAGTTGACGACGTTGCTGTTGCCTACAATCTCCACACTCTTCTTCTTCTTCCTTCACAAACACCTGGATCAGATCAACAGGCACAGCGGAGAACACCACTTGTTCCTTTAGGTTTCTTCTAGGTCCTTCCGACGACGACAAGGAGTCACGAGGTACTTTCGCGAATATCTGTATGTCGGTTGTGCATCGTCTCCATAGTACGTGGGTATTAGGTACTGCGTGCATCGGGCAGTTTCCTCGCTTGCTCTCGTCGCCGCAATTTTCCTCCTCTCTGCAATATATCTGATCTCCTACTCGTCGTCCTGCTGCTGCTCTGCACTCATAATAAGAATCGGTTTCAGTTTGTTCTTGTTGTGGCTGGATTTCGCTCCTGGAGGGAAGAAGAATCCGGGGGGCGGGGGAGGACGGACGCACGGACGAACGAACTGACTCACTCTGCAAGCAAATCTTTCTAGTGCACAATTCTTCTCCAACAAAATCATCAGGTATGTAAGCTCTGAGTGTGTCTTGCAGAAGATCGAAATTGGACACACAAGCAGACAAAAACAAAAGGAACATCGCTTCAGTACTTGTTGTTTTCACGCTCTTTTGTTTTCCTTCCCGTTTTGTTTTTGCAAGTATTACCGATGTGATGGCAGAAGGAGAGAGAGAGTTAGTGTTAATCTTCTTTCTTGTACACAATTCTTCTCCAACAACTCTAGTATGTAAACTGAGGTTTTCAGAGATCCGAATTGGACACAAAAAACAGAAAAAAGAAAGGAATTGCTGCTTACATGTCTGTTATCACAGTTTGTTTTTGTTTTCCTTCTTGGTTTTGTAAGTATCGATGTGATGGCAGAAGGAAAGTAGTATAATTATTGTTACAAACTTAATTTATTGTAGAAATCATCTTTTTGTGTTATTGTGGTTTTTCTTCTTCTTCTTCCCTTGAAAATGCTTTTGAGAGCTGTGTTCATGGATTTTCTTTTTGGTTGTGTTATTGGATCTTCATGCAGGTGCAATGGAGCGAGATCAGGGCAAATTTGCAGCTTTCAAAGCTCTCCAAGATATCTTCCCTCAGGTGAGTGAGTTCCCCACCCCCAGGTGTAGAAGAGCTCGAGTTTCTGGTGGCAAAAGGTAGGTTTTGGATTACTGTTTGTTTGTTCACATGGCTTGATGTATAGTTGTTCCGTTCTTGTTGTATTTTTGTTGTGTTTGGTAATTGTTGGAAGTCTCTGGCATATGTGAAGTGGAAATGTGAATTGACAACCATGTATTTTGTTTCAAGTTCCTGTTGAACTCTGGGACATTCAAAATCAGGAATACTGTAGGTTGGTGTTGAAAAGAGACAGTCTTTTGTGAATGAAGCTAAGGAGAGATGTCAAAACATGGAGTGAGAAAGAGGGGGCATGTCTGCCATGTGTATATCACATTTGAGTGCAAGGGTTATAGTGTGGCTTTGTGTGATGAAGTCAGTGGGTAGTCATGGCAGCTCGTCACTGCCATTCATGATGAAGGTGAAGGTCTGACACCTTGTATGAGCAACTCTCACAAGGTTATGATTGCACTCATTGGCATGTTATCTTGGAATTTGTTGCGGTGAAGATTTCCCTGCAATCTCATAGATTTGGCTTTGTGTGAGAACACAGCCATATGGTTAGGGCACTTGCAGAAGTTTCCATCTCTGAGAAAGGGGTGGTGTCTTGGAGGAAGGTGCTTGGTCATGGTTGTTGGCAGTCATGATGTGATTTTCTTCTTGGTTTCTTTCCTTCCTGTAATTGATATAACAGGATGGGACATCAACTTCTCTCATAGTTTTTATTGAGCTGTCACTAAGAGATCTTACTGCTTGCTGCAGAGAGATGTAATGGTACTCCTGGCAAGTAACATGTTGGGTGTTTCTTGGTGGGTAGGTGGATCTACGGATACTCAAGGCTACAGTCTTGGATCATGGTGCTGATATAGATGCAGCAGTGGACTTTATTCTCACAGAGGTGCTGACAGAGCAGCCAAATACTGGGAACCTCAGTGCGACTCAAGTGAAAGAGCCAAGTGAAAATTGCTGGAATGCTGACTTAATCGAGCTGAGTAGTGGGGATCTCCACGAGTCTGAGCTGTCTGAGTTGAATATTGGGGCATTGGGTGCTCAACCCCCTGCTGCTCTTCCTGTGCATAGAGAGTGGCATGATGTGGATGATGGTCCAGGGACAATAGATATTGATGCTGTTGATGCAATGTCACCTTGTATGTACTTATCTCTCTATCATAAGCTATGGGTTCATCTATTGTTGGAGCTATGAGTAATGCTTTCAAGTCTGTTCTTTATCCATTATACGAAGATATCACTTGCTGCTGCATGTCACTACTGCTGTGTGTCTCTGTGTGGTGTTTGTGTTTAATACCAAGGTTGTGGACATTCTCTAGGTCTGAATGTTTCTTTTGCCAACTGTCTTTCTTTGCAGATTTTGATATGTCACTGCCTCTGACCAGAGTGATGCGAACTTTATTACCTCAAGAGAATGCTTCTCAGGACATTCAGGGCAAGGATCCAGCTGACACAGATGTCTGTGCATCACTTGCATATGAACCTTCCCACCTTTATCCAACTGATGTTGGGGGAACTGATAACCTTGTTTTGGGAGAGCCATCTCTGTTTGGCAATGGCCTGAACAAAGGGTCTGATGTAAACCATTTGCCAGTTGATGTGGAAAGCAGCACACTTGGGAGGGATGGTGATGAAACCCTTGCAAAATCAGAGCAATCAGTAAGCTACCCTGTGGTTCTCTTGCCATGTGAAGATGATCCTCTCAGTTCAGTTGAAACTGAGCTGGTTGGACAGCTTCATTCTGTGAATTTTCTGCAAGCAGATGATGGCAGTAGGCTTTTGGAGTCATCAGAATTGTGGAAGACCATGGAGGATTCATTTGTCAGCAGCTGCGGGGAACTCAGCAGTGGGTCACTGCATGTGCCAAGTATGGATGTGCTCCATGAGCTTATAATTGAAGCAAAGTCTGATAAGGTGTGTTCATTGATCTGAATTGCCTGTGTTCTCTTGTGCTGCATGAATGGCCTGCTTCATTGTTTCACATTATGCATGCGTAGTTGCAGTGTTTTTTTTTGCATTGACTTTCAATTGAACAGAGAAAGGGTCATGTATGAAGAGGTCAAGAGTTGGAAAGGCAGTGATACCATTGTACAAATATTCCTCCTTATCTTGCACAATATTGCAACTTATGAATAATTTGCCTTATTTGTTTATCCAGATCTACAACAATGAAACTTTTCAATCTGAGAAAGGTTCTTAACACCTATGTAGTGTGTACAGATGTGAAGATGTTGTGTGCTTTCTTATATAGATTGATGGAAACTGGGAGCAGGAGGGATTAGTTGGAGCTGTTGAGGAGATGCAAGCATTGCAACAGAAGGTAGAGGAAGCTGAGGAAGCTGCTCAACAAGCAAAGAAGGATGCACTGCACAGTGGTTCAGATATACTTGCCCAAGTTGATGAAATGAGAGACATGCTCTCCAGAGCTCGTGAAGCCAATGAAATGGTACCTGCACATGGTCTATATTTTGGGGAAATATCAGTTTTAGCCTTCAAGCTGACAAGATTCTTGTGGACTATCTTCCTTGTTTCTCTCAAACATCTGTTGGGCTCTTATTTTATAGTGCTCTTTGTTAGTTTTTTTGCATTAAAGTTTTAATCCTTGGAATGAGTGCCTGCAGCATGCTGGTGAGGTCTATGGAGAAAAATCTATGCTGGCAACAGAGTCCCGAGAATTGCAATCACGTTTGGCCAAGCTTAAAGCGGAAAATGAGAAGGCCTTCTCTGCTATAAATGAAGTATGTGTTGGCTTTCAGCAGTTTGTCTGTATCTCCCCTGTTTAAGATCAGACTTCCTTTTTAAGACCTCAATGTTTGCACTGGAGAACAAAATTATTACAATAATGATTACAAATTTGTAATACTTAGTTTGGATTATGTGAGGACAGATGCGCAAAACTCTTCAGGCACGGATTGATGCTGCAAATGAGGAGAAGGAGAAAGCATTTGTAGAGAAACAGGAGAGGGAAGCTAGTGCTCATAAGTTGCTTGCAATTGAGGAGGACTTGATGGCCAAGGTGGCACAGGAGTCTCGTGACCTTCAGGAAGAAGATGAAGCATGCACTAAGGTGATGAAATCATGATCTGGGACTCCCATCTGTTTGGACATGTCAGTGTTGGGAAATTTTTGGACCAGTTCACATAAATGTCTTGGTTGAGAATGTGGAGGTGGGAATCTATTAGGCAGCATAGTTTTAATCTGTGTAAACAATCAAAACATGAAAGTGTTGTGAGGTGACAATGGGTGGAGAAATATTTGCCAAAGCTCTGGACCTTGTCAATGAGCCAGTGTGGGCTGATGGATGCATGGTTCTAACAGGTTGGTGATGGAACAATACTTTACTCTTTGGGATGCTTCTACAGCCTTTCCAATTGAGAGATTTTAGTTAATGGAATTTGTCTACAGACATTTTTCTTTTCCAGCAGCATAGGCAGACACCATTTAGCTAATGTATAAAGTCCTACTGATTTGGTGGTTTTTTTGTAATGTCACAGCTCCGGGAGTTTTTGATTGAGCATGGCAGCATTATTGACTCCTTACAGTAAGTTATTTCCTGTGTCACTGGGTTTTGGTGTTTGTTTTGAGAAGGCTTGCTGATAGCTATGTGATTTACATGGGGCATCTCCAGTTCATGCATGAATGGAGGATAAACCCTTGTTTTAGCCATGGTGACCACCTCTAAGACTGTAACCTAGATTATCTCTTGAAACTTGTCTAGAAGATGATCATATTTATGTTGTGTAAGTTTTGAGAGAGGATGAGAAAGATATGAGAGTGCTGATGTCTTGTGTTGCATAGCTTAGGTTACATAATTGAGCTTCAGATTCAGGCAGGAAATGAAGGGTTTTTGCTTTAAAATCCTTGTTTCTGTTCAAACTCTAATGTAGAGGGCTATCAGTAAGTGAAGCTGGAATGTTCCATTGTGGGCAGATGATTGATTTGTTAGCAGATGATATTTATGTCTACAGTTCTGTCCACCCCTGTCAATAGATTTGCTTACTACACATGGTTCTTCAGTGATTTGTCCCGGGTGTTGCTATTTCCAACTTCATATTCAAGGAAGTGTCCTTTTTGTTATGCAGTGAAAGGTAGGAACCTGATTTCTGAGGTTTGTGCAGGGGGGAAGTGGCTGTTGTCTGCGAGGATGTGGAAACTCTGAAAAAGCAGTTAGAACAGGGAGTGATGTCTGTTGGAAGTAGCTTTGTGCATACAGCACGAGTACGTAGTTCTCGGAGCCCCAGCAGCTCTAGCATTGCCTCTGTTGCTTCTGGAGGTGAAGGCACCCCAAAGCTTGGTGAGGGTGGTGAACCTATCACGACAGGAAGCAGCCCCAAAAGTGCTACAAGAGCTGAGACAGACATAGAGAATTCACCATCTTCAGCTGCTGCAGAAGAGGTAGCTAGGATGCCATTCCTTGAGGGCGAGGCAGAGCAGGCTATGCCATATCAAAACACTGCACCTTTTGACCACAATGTTGATTCTGGCATGGAGGATGAGGGCTGGCACTTGCTGGACATGGTATCTACCAGTGGCAGTGAAGGTTCAGGCCCCCAAGCATGATGTGGAAGGCACTTGCAGTGGAAGGTCCAATATTACCTCTCATGTTGTGTATATACTGGCAGCGTATGGGGGCATTAGTAGACTTCAGTCAAATGGTATGTTTGTCCTAACAGATGCTTCTTTGGGTCTCTTAATTGAGTGTTGGCAGTGAAGACAGATTCTTGTTTCCAACACAAGATTCACCAGATACCTCCATGAGCACTCAATTTCAGTTTTTTTGGAATATGTGTTAGCAGTATTTTCCCAACGTCTCCTGCATTTTCTTGTGTGTTTGTCAAGCATAGCCCAATTTCTAGGAGGAAATCAGAAATAGACTTGTTAACCTACATATTGTGTGAGAATTTCTAGCTGCCCATGGGAGAGCTTTGTTTAATGCGTTTTTTTTCCGCCAGTAGCAATCAGCAACTGAGCGCTGTTATTTGAAACAATGCTTACGAGCTATGAATATGTAGCCGATGTTTGTCTGTTCTAAATGTAAGGAGCATTGTCACTGCTACGTTTGTCATCAAATTGTAGTTATTACTGGCTGATTTCCAATCTTTGTGCTGTGATACTATGATGTTGTCTTCTGTGTAGCAAGATTAATGATGATGTATGAGCTTTTCGCAGCCAAGTTTGAGGTGAAGAAGCCAAACGCTGCCTGCTCCATGGCGCTAACAGCTGTTAGGTCTTAATAGGATATTATGGCATCTGTTACAAAATTGGCAAGGCCTGCTGATTCTGCCAATTAGGTTTACAGAATTGGCACCCATGCTGAACGACCAATTCAGCATGAGAATTAGTTGATGAAAAGGGAGGAAAAGACCTAAATGGCTGTGGATGGAGGTCTTTGAAACTAGATTCCCGAAAACTTGCTTGATGTTTTGGAAGAAAAATCAAGCAATTCGTTATTGGTATGGTTTTGCACTTTATTGGTACTTTGAAACAAAGTCATGAGAAACGATGGAATTTATATGGCATAGTTTATAACTTGAATGCAGAATTGGATTTGTATTAAAAGCTTTAGTTGTGTATAATGTACCTTTTTCAAGCACACTATTTAACTTGATCAAGTTTTGTGCCATATATTAATTGTTATACTTTGAATAATTTAAAAGAAATATTGGTACACAAAAAGTGGACTAATTTGGTTGTCTTTGGAACAAGTTACCTATTTGAAAACATTTGCGGTAAAGTTATTTATAGGTTTCAAGCTGCACGAATTTTACATTAGTTTTTGAATGTGTGACTAATTTTTGTTCAAAATTAAAGATGTGGGGGTTCGTAAATTGTGATGTGAATTACAACATTTGAACTTATTAGAACTTAAGATGGCCAAAAGTAGTTCTGACAAAGTGGGTGGTGCCACTTTCTTTCGAGGTTACATTTTAGTTTATTGTTGCATAGTATTACCCTATTACCTTGGCACCTTTGACACTAATTATATTATTTTCAAAAATGTTAAATAATTTGGTTTTTAAAAAAAATAACACAAATTTGTGAAGTGAAATATTGAATCTTCGAGAATGTTTTACTTTTTCAAATGTAAATTTCAAAATTAAGCAATTATTTGAGAAATATGTGTTGAAGCTGCCAAGGTATTACAATATTAGTTTTTAGCTTGGTATTAGTTTTGTTTTACTTGTCATTAATTTGGAGAACCACCAACAAATTGGTACCAAATTCAACCCAACATTTTATCCCGAATGTTACATGAATGGTGGTCTTACAAATTTTGAAAAGCATTGCAAACGTTTGAAAATTGAGGCAAATGACAAAGAAGATCACCTAATTAAAGGGATAGTGGACAAAAACAAAAGTGAGTTTACATATGTCTCACAAACTAGAGAGAATATGTCAACATGTTTAAGATTGTTCCATCTAAATATTTGTTTACATAAAGGATCAAAGAGCCAAATGACATCTACAAAATTTTCATGCCATGGTTGTTGAAATGATAACCAATGGAACAAATCCATTAGTGAGACCAAAGGTGAAGCAAGGATATGTTTTTTGTGAGGTTAAGTTGATAAAACCATTGTAGTCCATTGGGAATAAAAATGTCCATATGGATGACAGAACACAAAAAAATAAAATAAATAAAAATTACTACATCATTAGCAATAATAAACATGAGCAAACAACTAAGGATGAAAGTGTTCAAAAAATCAATCAAGGCCAAATAAAGGTCTTCCAAGATATTCACTTTGATGGTTGCCCATGATGGACTAAATAACATTGACATCCTCATTAAAATTCCAATGATTGTAAAATAAGATAGTTTTCAATAACATAGGGTTTAGGGTTTAAGCACTAAACCCTAAACCTTACATGAGCAAATGATATATAAATTGAACCGAATCACCTTTGCAAGGTTGGAATTCTTGAGTGCATTTATCAAATGAATCATTCTACATTTTGTGATCATACATTTTACATGTAAAATGTGATCATACTACATGTTGTGAACTCAAATTATTTAAATTGTATATTTAGTTGGGCAATTTCTAAATTGTTGCTTCTTGTGATCATACTACATTCCAAGTTTAGGGGTGTGATTTCATGCATGATTTTGTACTTCAGGAAGCTCCAGCTTTTGATTCTCAGCGATTTGCTGAATTTAATCTTTTTAAACATTGTGAGTTGAGGGGATTTTGGTCAACTGTCTCTCTTGTGGGGAGGGAGCCTTAACAAGGGTATATATTTCCAAGCACCAGGACCAGAGGGTTTTTCTCACTGGACTGGGTAGCAGGACCAGCAGCATGAAGGGAGTGATTCACTCATTTTCACAAAGAGTATTGGAGCTGTGCTCACACCTTGAGCAAAAATGCAAAGCAGGTGCACATCTGCTGCAATGTGATGCAAATGCATTCAGGCACAGTAACCTACTCAACTGCTGGATTTTCTTTATATCTACAGTTGAGACATTCTTTCCCTTGGCCCATTTCAACTCTTGTTTCTTATTAGAACACGGCTCTTTTTTGCCAAATCAAAGACCAGATGAGTTTCCTTCTGCAGTTAATCCCACTATTGACCCTCGACAAACACCTGACGCTCTATCTCCAACAGATGGGACTGAAGTTTCAGAGTTCACTTCTAGTGAAAGAAGCTCTAGTTTTTGCTTCTGGGTAACACACCTATGAACCGCAAACAACTTAAACACACATTTTTAGTGATAATATTCCAATTGCTTTGCTAATCTATGTGCAACCTACTTTGGTAATTCTTTTGCTGACTTTTGGCCAATTTAGCAGTGAGTATCAGGATTATAACTCCACTTAATTACAAAAGATTTCACAGATGCAATTTAATGATAGCAATTTTTCAAACATGATAGCATAACTAGGTAGAGAGCAGAGGAGTGTATGGATGTAATTCTCCATATCAGAATCATTGTTCACTCTTCTACAATTTTCTAGAGCTAATGTCATATCATTGAAGATTTCATATGTGAACTGCAGTCAGATTGATGTGAGTATAGATGCATACACAATGAATGTGGTAGTCTACTTTTTGCCATGTTCTATGAAGATTTGAGAAAGGTGTAAAATAAAATTGATATTTTTCAGTTAAAAAAGTAGAATATTTACATGTTGTTAAGACTATCTTTTCAGCTTCCCATATTTTTAAAGAAGTTGACACCATATATAAATTGCACCATAGTGTAAAGCAATTATCAGTGGCAATTAGGTGATGGGTATTTTCCTTTTTTCCAGAGCAACAAGGTTGTCTATTGTGTTATCATGTGAGCACCATTTCTAAATCAAATCAAAACTAACTATATTTTCAACATGTTCACCAAAATAACAGGCTGAAAGGCAAGATGCAGGAAATTATAGCTTTTCAATTTGTCTTCTGCAGATTTGCTACTATCATATTAATGAGATGTATAAATGCAGCTAAGGTTTAAGGTTTCCTTCATTTCCCCCTTCTCTTTTCTCTCTCTCTCAGAATGGGTTTTTTTAGGTGATGTTTTTACATATAATCTTCATCTCCATTTATACTCATCATATTTTACAAAATGCATCAATGCGAATTAGATACACTTGCATTTGTGAACTCAGTCTGTGATTAAATCTAGAAGCAATTGCCAAGTGAAATAGCAACTTTGCTGGAACAGTAAATGAGTTCATAATTTAGCAGATGCACTTGCAAATGTACACAGCTACGCTTCAGTAGAAGTACCCTTTCAACTCATTTCAAACAAAACATGTTGCAATCCAATCATATGTTACAGAGTGCTCTGGACAAAACTTTTGCCAACATCTGTTGACTATTCCTTTCAGTAAGCCCCCATTTTTTATTGCACTGTGCACTTTCTATACCACCCACCCATCAATTGCCTAATTTATCCAGATTTAGAGGAAAGAATCATCATTTACCTTGTCCTAGTGACACTCCCATTTGGAAGAGTAAAACATAAGTACTGTACAACCCTTGCTACTTGAGGACTTTAAAGTTGAGCTTAATCTATCCAAAAAGAGAATTGGGAACTCTAATATATGTGCCTAACTCCCCATTTTCTACCCTTGTCATGAGTCATTGGTCACATTTTCCTCAACAGTGTCAGATGACAACAACAGTACTGTCTCTGGATTGCCCTCCCCAGATTCAAGACGTTGTTCAGACTTTTCATTTGCAAACCTGTAACAGCACCCATATACAAAAGACCACAACCCTTCAGCAACTAAGCAAGAAGATGAGAATCCAATTTCATCTTACTAACAACAATCAAGTCATCAAATTGCTGTGTCTGGACTGTAGCATATACCATACAGGATGAACAGAAACAAAAGAGGATCAATGCCACTTACATGGAAAGGATAGTGACCCAAACTATTTCAACACAGTCCACCCACAGTAGACGTTGTTCAATTGGAACCAAACCATAGGTCACAAGGTGTGCGAAAGGCCACAACTTCCACCCAGCCTGCATTGTGGCAAAGTTTAATGAGAATTAAGGAATAAGGAAGCCAGAACAAGACTTTTCCTTTGAACCCAGAAACTAAAACATTGTATGCAATGAAGAGGAACAACTCATAAATTGACATGTGCAAAAGTGTTCAGGAGAACATACAGTTAGCAGAGGGAAAAATGTAGCCCTCAGATCTTTCAAAATTCTAGTTGGTGATTCGAAACGCAATAATCCCAAAGTCACATAGTAAATACTGTTCCAGATTGCTGACCAAATAGTCTGGTCAAATGCAACTTTCAGTGGAACCACCCACCACCCATTGTAGGGGAAGAGATACTGCACAAAAGAGTAGATAATATTAGTTGTCTTCACCTAGCAGCTTACAATGAAAACCCATAGCAAGTTACAGTATAAATGGAAAAAATACACAGCAAAATGCAAAGGGGACAAGACATGACATGCATACCTCACAGACATAGTAATAGTAGTGCGACAAGGATCCATGTAGGCAAAACCCAACAAGGCCTGATCTTAGAAGTCGCACTCTGCTAAATTCAAGTATTGGTTTACCTTCCATGCACTGCAATACAAGATACAGAAACTCACTTTCAGCACACGCACATTAAGATAAGACAGCAATAGAAACTCACACAACATGTGAGGATCAGTTATACACCTGCAAATCCAGTTCCACTCAGTTTGAAGCTAAAAACACAGAACTAAGTGGCTGGGTTTGTGTTTGATATACAAACAACAAACAATTGCACTGTAGATTTACAAAAAAGTGTCTAAATTATCTAGGGGAACTACATGGAAGGCATTTCTCCTTACCTGTCCAATCCAGTCACCAATCGAATATACAACTCCACTGATCATCATCTTTGCCAAGACTGGGTTGCTCTTCAGAACTTCCTCATAAGCCTTCCAGTTATGCAATGGTGCATATTTCAAAATCTCAAAAACTGTCCAGCCCTGCATGAAATAATCACAAAACAAATTCAGCATCAATAATAATAAAAACTCCCATGATAGAGAATTGAGAAATTCAGCATCAATAACTCCAAGACCAAGAGACCAGCCACCTAAAAACTTTGGGTTTGAAAAGTTAAGAAACACATCACACTTCCCAGCTGGCTGCACAAAGATTTTCTCAAATGTATCCTATTAGGTCACAAGACAGTAACAGTACAACTGAACCAACAAGTTACAAAATGGGTACCAACAAAGTACATGGTAGGTATGATTTCAATCACAGCTCAATAAGGAGGAGAGGGGTGGCAAGCCTCTTTTCTACCTGCCAGTAATCATGGTCGACTGTGATGACTTTTGTAATGGCGTAAGAAACAGCAGCCCCTGTCAAGGCAGCATTAATTGCCCTGTCAAGATACTTATTCTCCTCCTCTTCTGACCTTGCAAACCAAACCAGCTTGGGGTTGTAAGTGGCTGGTGCAGCCATCACTTTTGCATCTGATGTGATGCCTCCCCCCATCAAAATCTCCATTGACAACTGACTATTACTATTGTTTGCAAAAGATGATGGTGAAATTGGTTGTGGCCGAGCTTCAATTTCAAGCACATCTGCGGTGGTGGTATTCATGAATCCTTCTTGCAGGTCATCAGATCCCTCAAGCAGAGGAGGATTCGCTTCCATGTCTTCAGAAAGAGCTCTGAGAATGGTCACTCTTCTGCTGCCACCAGCTGATGTATTATCGGAGGAATTGGCTGACAATTCTACGTCCTCCTCAGTCCACCGCAAATTTTTGTTCACGCCCTGACTGCTGCTACCAATGCCTCTCGTATTTGTGACGATTCCATCTCCTGGCAAGCTCGAGCACCTGGCCGTGAACATCAAGGAGTCTACAAGGCGCGGATGCGCAGCCGCTCGACCAGCGTTCTTCTTCGTTGAAGCAAACAGCCTGTTCTTTGTATTACGGCCAACCACGCCGATAGAAGAGGAGCACTGTTCTCCAGACAGAACCCTTTCTGGCATGGCTGCTGCAGCATCGCTGCGGCCTTTCTCGCTCCTACACCGGAATGAAGGTCGGATATCCAAACAAGGAGCTCTACTTGATTGCCCTAGCATCCTCATCCCCGCTGGTATCACGGCTGTCATGGCGACCGATTTACCAAGAACTCGGAGTTCGAACTGTGCGCTCTAGGAAACACTGAAAACAACAAAAGAAGAAGAAGAAGAAAAAACAGCCTCTTGTAAGAAGATCAAAACAACCTCAAAAAACAATTGATAAAAGCAAAAGGAACACAATCCTCCTCCCCTTATTCTTCTATACGGACGGCAAAACTCTAGTTACCCCGCTGAAAAAAAAACGACAATCCAAAACTCTTATCCAGAAAACACAGACCGGCGTATTAAGCATAAACCGTTTCCCAGATCCAACTCTCGCAAATCTAAAGCTTCTCGCAGCAGCGGGGATTTGCAACAGAAGAAGAAGAAGAAGAAATCAAACACACATACAACTAATACCCTACCTTCCAACAAAAGAAAACACCAAAATCCTCCGCAGAGAACATACAATCCCGAAAAAAACACTGCTATCTACAGCAACACAGTAAAGAAAGAGAAAAATACCTTAAGAAAACGCCGCGATGGGAAGAAACGCCGCTGCAATCGCAGCAAGCGACAACGAAGACTCAGACTCCGGAGAAGAAGAAAGAAGGGGAAGCACTCTCGGAACACAACAGCAACAAACCCGGATCCTTAATTATGATTAAGGACTAGATTAGTGACTAATTAAACCTAGTGGTGAACGAACAGATCCATGGTATACAAAATAGTTAAGAACCTGGTTTTGGGATTAGTAAACTGATTAGTGCTAATCTATAGGATTAGTGGCGCACGGGATTTGATTACTGGATGTAAGTAGTGGGCGGGGGAGGGGAAGGTTTTTATATCGGCCTCTGGTGCGGTGGGGAAGGGATGCGATCCGACCGTAGTTTCTTCCTTTCGGACGGCTGCGATGTTTTGTGGAGATTCAGGTCCTGGTTTGTACACCTGGCCGGTGCGGAAACCGCTGTGGTCCAATCGGTTGTGTGTGTGGTCCGAGGTGCCGTGACACGTGTGGACAGTGATTGATCGGGGGGAGGGGATTGGGTTCGGGGATCGTGTGGGGATGCGATTGGTTATGCGTGATTGGCACCTCGGTTGTGGTAGCAGTTCGACAACTGGGCTCCAGCTCCGCATGTGGGGGTTCTGTGGTGCTCCTGCTGCTACATGTGTGAAACGGGAAAACGGATTTTTTTTTTCCCCCCAGTAAGCAAAATATCAATTGCTTAGGTGGAAGGTACACGTGTACTTCCTAGTGATATAGGAGAAGGGCCTCTAATCTTTAGGCCCCTTTCAGAATTTGAGGTAGCTGGTCCTTAGGCTGCTGGCAAAACCAGAAAATTCTGGAAGGCCCTTTGGTAGGTCGGCTATGGCCATGGATTTTTTCCTTTGTATTTTCAGTGCTCCCTTACCTGCCTGAAGAAACATGTTTTCCAGCAAGTGGGATCTTCTGCGGTGGAAGGTACCAGCCGCCAGGCTGTACTGGGATCTTCTGACCAGGAGAAGGTACCAACCAGCCTGTCACCATATCTAAAAAAGTGAAAAAAATCCCAGCTCTGCTTTTACGTAGGTAAAAGGACCTAAGTACAGGCCCTTCCGTGATTTTCGACCTGTTCCCTCAGCCTACCAGCCTCAGGCACAGATCTCAAATCATGGAAGAGCCTCTACTCAAGCCCTTCTCCTATACATAACATTTCACATAACTTTCAATGATGATGATGATGATACGTGGCAAACGCATCTTTCACATGTGGAAGCATGACCTTGGCAAATGCATCTTTCCCATGTGGAAGCATGACCTTGGCAAATGCATCTTTCCCATGTGGAAGCATGACCTTCAATTTGTGGAAATGTCCCATCAATTGCCAAATGTGGATCCTTCATTTGAGGAGATGCTTTCAAATACAAAGAATTAAAACATTGTAGTGCTTTACATCTAAGGGAAGGGCCTAGTCTCAAGGGCCTTCCCTAATTGGAAGGTCATGGCCTAAAGGGTGGTAGCTTGAGGGCCTAGTAGGCCTCAAAATGTAGGGCCTCCATTTTTTATGTGGGAAGGTGCTATTCCTATGGTTTTGAAAGTTTGGTGATTTTTTTCCCCAAATTTTTAGCCAAAAAAAACCAAGTTTTCACCATTTTAAAACCCTAACACCTAATTACTATTTTTTCATCACGGTGTGAAAATGTGCCTTAGAAAAAAAAAAAATTAATGCTATAGAAGGTTAACCAGTATGGCTTGTAAATGATACTAGAATTGCATAAAGCTTTTTTGGGTGCGAGTTGCCTTGAAAGCCACATATACAGCAAAAAAAAATTCACCCATGAGTTGTCCATTTTTAGTTTACACTATGAGGACTAGATAGGGGTTGTGGAGGGCCTAAGGGGGCTATGGAGGTGTAAGCTAAAAGAGCTATGGGGTAATAGCTTATGTGATATATGGTTATAAGCTATATGTCTATATGGCAATGAACTATTTGGGGCTATAAACTATGGGATTAGGATTTTTAGTTTTTTATATTAGGGTTTTAGTTGTTAGGGTTGTTTTTATTCTTTTTAGAGTTTAAGTTTTTAAGGTTTAAGGGTTAAAATTTCTGGTTTAGATTTTAGAGTTGAAGACCTAAATAAAACCAAGAAGACGAAGAAGACCATCATCAATCAAGAAGGGGATTTTTAAACATTAAAACATAACCAACAAGAGGAGGATGATCGCGATTAAGTGGAAGGTTTTAAAGACCCAAATAGGATAAAACTTTCATATAGAGTTTAAGGTTACAACTTATGACCAATGTTTCACTCAAATATGAGGTTCCAACCCTATGTTTGAGTGACTTCATGAAAAACTCTTTTAATTTAGTTGAGGTTAACGGAGTAACGGGCATCCATTTGATTGGTGACCACCTTTGAAATAGTGGCTTGGTGGCCTATCATCGCAATGCACCCTTAGGTCGGGCCCTTGGAGCCTTTTCAAGGTGGATAGGGAGTCCCCTTGTATTATTCTTGGGGTGAAATTTCACCAAATTTTGACCTTAAAAAACATACCAAAAAAATTTTATTTTGAATATTCCCTACTTAAAACATTTTTGCCATATTTTCCCAAAAACCATTTGAGGGAGGATTTCACTTGACATGGTTTTAAATTTCGAGACAAGTTTTTGCCAGTTTTCTATAATTTTGACAAATTCTTAAAAGGTTTTCACCAATTATTGCTAAATCTTTCTTTTTGGCACAACTGTAACATTGCTAGAATAGAAAACTATATATATAAAAAGAGAGAATCCACTATTTTAGGGAATGGGTTATGGATTGTATAATAGCCATTGATAAGCATCACTACAAACCACAATTAACAAAAAAAAAAAGGAAAAAAAGGATCAGAAAATATTATTGACCATAAATGAGCATGAATGTCCAATAACTTATCATGATAGGTGAGTTTTATGCACTTTCAAGTTTGAAAAAAAATTTAAAATTTGGGAAATGGTGATAACATTACATATAGTAAAGGATGTTGTCGTCGTCATTTTTCATGAAACTTTTTCATCATGTGATCCCTCCATTCATTTGTCCATCCATCCATTTTGTCATCCTTTCATGGATGGCATCATACATGGAAAAAAACCCTGGCAGAAATAAATAACTCCCCCCCCCCCTTCTCTGCGCATGTGTTGCTGTCTAAGCAAGGCACGCTCAGCCCCAAGGGGGGTGATATCAATATCAGCAACAAACCCAACACATATTTTCCACACAATACCCCAAGACATACAAGAACATATTCGTGCACTCATTGCGCAGCATGGTAATGCTTTGGCAGCTTTGGCAGCCCTTTGGCAGCTTTGGCAGCCATTCGGCAGCAACCAGAAGCTCAGCGGAATGTGGTATATAAAGAGGTTTTGAAAATGTAGTTTGTAATTGTAATTTTGTAATATGTACCATCAAATACACACACACCTGTGCATTAGGCACAGGGTTCAAACTAATAATCCATATATGAAATAAGGTTCGATCCTAAGACAACAATTTTAGCTTTCAATCTCTAATATATCATGGATGCAAGTTTATTTATTTTTCATGGTTTACATGTGTTGTTATATTTGTGTCGGGGTGCTATAAAAGTTTCCCAAGATAATCAAATTGTACAAAATTACATGGAGCATAGACAAAGTTGTGGTAATATTTAAGGTCACCTCACACTATTAAAAATGCCTTTTGTATCTTGCACAATATTTGGAGATTTATTAACATCATGTGATTATAAAAAATATATAATATGACAAATTTGTCATTTTGGAAGTTTGGGCTAAACTCTCTTTGGATAGAGGTGATAAAAAAACTTAAAAGTTTTTTTTTTTGAAAATTAAAATTTTGTGAAGGAAATTAAAGAAACTTTGAGAATGTTTTATTTTTGACCAAAATTGATTAATTATTTGATATACATGTGTTGAAGCTGCCCTTGTACCACGACACTTCATTCTCTTTAAATAAGTGTTTTTTTTTTTTTGGTGGCAAGGATTTTATTTTATTAGCCTTATTGTGTTTAGATTCATTATAGAGTATAGCAGCTTAAGGGATTTTAGCCCCTAGGTAATAATAGGTCTATTTTTATATGAGGATTTTTGAAAGATGGTATTTTGGCTTGTGTTGAAACTTGAGAATAGTTACAGAGTTATAATACCTTCAAGGATTTTTGGTTCTTTTAGAGGCTTTTTTGAAGGTTATATTTTTGCATGGTGAAATATTTGAGTTTCCATAATTCTTCTTGTTTTTCAATGACATGAAAATAAAATAAATAAATTGGGAAACTATATTGCATACTAGATTGGGA
>Ga0209208_10001588_pt1 | contig 32182 bp, 29 predicted proteins | sample S1TSphfallax_3_FD_187694 | JGI IMG/M metagenome (GOLD analysis project Ga0209208, IMG submission 187694) | Host-associated microbial communities from peat moss isolated from Minnesota, USA - S1T2_Fd - Sphagnum fallax MG (SPAdes) (version 2) | ecosystem: Host-associated > Plants > Peat moss >...
CGCAACCATTGGGAAAAGACCAGCCATTCGCTCTTGGTCGGCTCCATCCTGCACGTCCTCTACGCCGAGCCGGACAAAACCCTTGCCGGCGTCGCGAATTTTCTCTCTGACCCAAAGCGCTCGATCGAATCCACGCTGCGCGCGATGATGCTGACCCGGCATCTCGGCGAAGCAGGCACCCACCCCGTCGTCGCCAGCGCCGCCCGCGAACTGCTGAACAAATCCGACAATGAGCGCTCCGGCGTTCTCTCCACCGCCATGTCGTTCCTCGGGCTATACCGGGACCCGGTAATTGCGCAGGTGACGCGCCGCTGCGACTGGCGGATCGTGGACCTGGTTGAGGGCGAGCGGCCGACGACCCTCTACCTCGTCATCCCACCGTCCGACATCAGCCGCACAAAGCCGCTCATCCGCCTGGTGCTGAATCAGATCGGCCGCCGGCTGACCGAGGAGTTGAAGCCAAAGACCCGCCGGCATCGGGTGCTGTTGTTGCTGGACGAATTCCCGGCGCTCGGGAGGCTGGATTTTTTTGAATCGGCCCTGGCCTTCATGGCCGGCTACGGGCTGAAGGCCTTCTTGATCGCCCAAAGCCTCAACCAGATCGAAAAGGCGTATGGCCAGAACAACTCGATTCTCGATAACTGCCACGTCCGTGTAAGTTTCGCGACGAATGATGAGCGCACTGCCAAGCGCGTCTCCGACGCCCTGGGCACGGCGACCGAGATGCGCGCCATGCGCAACTACGCCGGCAACCGACTTTCCCCGTGGCTTGGGCATCTCATGGTATCGCGTCAGGAGACCGCCCGTCCGCTGCTGACTCCCGGCGAAATCATGCAACTTCCGCCCCACGAGGAGATAGTCATGATATCCGGCACGTACCCCATCCGGGCAAACAAGGCGCGATATTTTGAGGACCGTCGGCTCGCCGAACGGATTCTTCCGCCGCCGAAGCCCGGCGCCATCGCGGCGGCCGCCAATCAGAAGCAGGATGATTGGACCAAGCTGCCACTGCCGCAGAAGGACGAGGATTCAGTCGCGACCAGAGAGACCGCCGCAAGTACGGGCGATCGAAAACCGACGCCCAAAGACAAATACGACCCCGCAAATGCAGGTATCCGGCGCGAACCAGAGCTCCCCGATTATGAGGAAATCGAACCTCCGAAGCCTGCGCTAGTTTCGGAATTCGCGTTCGAGGATAGTGATGAAGAGCCCGACGATGAGACCGTCCGCCTGGCGGAGATGCGCCGCCAGATGGGCGGCTTGGCAAGGCAAGCATCGCTCGACCCTGCCGACGAGCTCGGCCTGTAGGGCAGATGGTGCGCATCAAGCACACCTTTCGTCTGCCGCCGGCGCTCTCCTCCCAGCTTGCCGACTACGCGGGGCGAAAGCGCATTTCGCAGGCGCTAGTTGTGGAGGCTGCCCTGGCGTCATTTCTGTCGCCGGACGCATCCGAGCGCATGGAAGCCGCCATCAGCCGCCGGCTCGACCGCCATACCCGCCAACTCGAACGGCTTGAGCATCACATCAAAATCTCGAACGAGGCTATCGCGCTTTTCGTTCGGTTCTGGCTGACTACAACACCAGCATTACCCGAAGCGGCTCGTGCCGCCGCGCAAGCAAATGGCAACGAACGATATCGCAGTTTCATCGAAGCCCTAGGACGACGAATCGAAAAAGGTCAGAGTATCTCGATTGAAATCTACAACAACCACGAACCGGTTGAATAATCTGTTATCGCCACACCGTCTCGACTTCCGTCAGATTTGAGATCTTGCTATCCTGTGTTGAGTCGACGGCAGATAAGCAAGTCAAGCAGGAATATAAAATGAAAATACTAAACGGAACTAATCTAGCCAAGGCTATAATGGATATTTTCGATGATCGGGGACGCCTCCGTTGCGCCGTCGCATTTTGGGGGCCACATTTAGCAAAGCGTGCGTGCCTACGAAACGCCGAAATCATACTAGATATCTCAATGGGCGGCACATCACGCAATGCCCTTATAGCTTTTGGGTTAGAAAAGAGCAGGTTGCCGGACGCGAACGCGAAGGTGAGAGTCCTCAACGGACTGCATGCAAAGATTTTTCTTGGCGAACGACGGGCGGTCATTGGGTCAGCGAACGCCTCAATTAACGCGTTGGGGGGAAACGGCCGCACTCCTTGCCTTGAAGAAGCCGGGGTGCTCATAGATCGCCTAGAAGATGGCGAAGCGTACCTCCAGTTAGAAAAAATCTATAAAAAGTATCAAAATAAATCCCAACCAATTGGCCCGGAAGACTTCGACCGAGCCGTCCATCTGGCAGCAACCGCCGCTTCACGGGATCATGACACGTACACAGGCTCCAATCATCCTTCTATTTTCGGCTCACTTCTGGAGCGGCCGCAGAGGTTTTCTCAAACGGCCTTCATCTGCGCTGACCGCAATTTCGAAACTAACACCGACGAACAAGAGGCCAATGAGGCATATGAAAAAGTTGTCGGAGAGCCGCCAAAATCACACGGCCGAAGCATTATTTGCCAGTTCTCAGATGAACTCGGTGATGAAGAGAAGCTTCGCAGAGCAAATGAAATCGTGATGTTTTGGTTTGGTTCAAGCTCCGGCATTTTTGCCTACCACGATGTTGTCAGAATTGAGCATCATGATGGATCGATCAGCTATTTCGGGCGAAGAAGTTGGCCTAAAGTGCGACAATTACTTGGAATGTCATCCGTAAAATTAACCGAACTTTGGCAACAAGATAAAGATCAGGCTCTAAAAATAGCCCAATCCGGAGGTGACGACGAAGATGATCGATTCGTAGTGCTTAAATCTGAAGATCTATATGAAATTCTTGAGCGTATGCCAACCACCGACGGTGCATGATTTGCAACGATTGTTATCAAAAAAGTGCTCTAATAAAATTGAATCGAAATGACTTCGGTGACCTACGATCATTTAAAATACACTCTTATGCCTAATAAAATTAGACCTCCAAACCGGGTGCTCGCGCATGAGATACAAAAAATTCGGTGCCTTGAATTTCTTTTTGATTTAAAGATCTCAGCGTTATAGAATGTCTGTGTAACTAATCGATACCCATTAAGGATTGAATGCCTGAGACGCTTGGAACAAATCGCCGTCCACCTGTCTTTCTACGCCAGAGCACACTGACCGCCATGCCCCTGTTGCGCTTTCCTTTTTCCCGCCGCTTTTAATTCTCCCCTGTCCCGGATTGCCGGTTCAGTTTCGCAACGCGGGGGAAGCATGGCGCTTAACAGCATACAGCCTAACTCGGTTTCCCGCGGCGCGCGTATGCTGCGCACGGCGCTTGGCGCAGCGATTACAGCGTTCCTCGAAGATCCAGCAGTCGTTGAGGTGATGCTGAATCCGGACGGCCGGCTGTGGATCGATCGGCTGACCGGCGGATTGGAGGACACCGGCTATTATATGGCAGCCGCCGATGGTGAGCGGATTGTTCGCCTGGTCGCGCACCATGTGGGCGCCGAGGTCCATGCCGGCGCGCCGCGTGTGTCAGCCGAACTCCCGGAAACGGGTGAACGTTTCGAGGGCCTGTTGCCGCCCGTGGTTGCTGCGCCGGCATTTGCAATCCGCAAGCCGGCGGTCGCAGTTTTCACGCTGGACGATTATGCCGCCGCTGGCATCATGACGGCCAACCAAGCGGTGGCACTTCACACCGCAGTTGCCGACCGGCGCAATATCCTCGTAGCCGGCGGCACATCTACCGGCAAAACGACCTTGACCAACGCCCTCCTCGTCGAGGTCGCCAAAACCGAGGACCGGGTCGTCCTGATCGAGGATACCCGCGAGTTGCAATGTGCGGCACCTAACTTGGTCGCGCTTCGCACCAAAGACGGTGTGGCAACGCTCTCCGAACTGGTCCGCTCATCGCTCCGCCTGCGGCCGGACCGCATTCCTATCGGGGAGGTGCGCGGCCCGGAGGCGCTGGACCTCCTGAAAGCCTGGGGCACCGGCCATCCGGGCGGCATTGGCACCATCCATGCCGGCACCGCGCTCGGCGCGCTTCGGCGGCTTGAACAACTCATCCAGGAAGCCGTCGTCACCGTGCCACGCGCGATGATCGCCGAAACCATCAATGTCATCGCCGTACTCGCCGGCCGTGGCGCGCAACGGCGCTTGGTCGATCTCGCCACCGTCCGCGGCCTCTCAGATAACGGCGATTACGTCTTGGCCTCCGCCGCCCCTCATCCCCATGACCTCATTCCAGCAGGAGATCGCACATGAAACTCAATCTGACCCACTTGCGCGGTCGCCTCGGCACCGCTGCCACTTCCATGTTCCTGATCCTGATGACCGCGCCCGCCCACGCGGCCGGATCGAACATGCCCTGGGAAACCCCGCTCAATTCCATCCTGGAATCGGTCCAGGGACCGGTCGCGAAAATCGTCTCGGTAATAATCATCACCGTCACCGGACTGTCGCTCGCCTTCGGCGACACGTCCGGCGGGTTCCGCAAACTGGTGCAGATCGTCTTTGGTCTCTCAATTGCCTTCGCGGCGTCTAGCTTCTTCCTGACGTTCTTCTCCTTCGGCGGGGGGGCGCTGGTTTGATGTCGGACCAGATCGCCGGGTTCGAAGCACCTGTCCACCGCGCCCTGACCGAGCATATTTTGCTGGGTGGCGCTCCGCGCTCCGTCGCGATCCTGAGTGGTACGCTCGCCGCCGCTATCGGGCTCGGCCTGCATCTATGGATCGCGGGTATCGCGTTCTGGGCCATCGGCCATGGCGCGGCGGTCTGGGCGGCAAAGAGGGACGCCCAGTTCGTGGACGTGGTGCGCCGCCATTTGCGCTACCCGAACTACCTTCGGGCATGAGTGACGGACATGCTGAACCTTGCCGAGTACCAAAACAAGAATGCCAGCCTGGCGGATTTTCTGCCCTGGGCAGCGCTCATCGCGCCCGGCGTAGTCCTGAACAAGGACGGTTCCTTCCAGCGCACGGCAAAGTTCCGTGGCCCGGACCTCGATAGCGCCACTCCCGCAGAGCTGATCGGAACGACCGCCCGGCTGAACAGCGCATTGCGGCGGCTTGGTTCAGGCTGGGCCATATTCGTCGAGGCGCAACGGTCCGCCTCCACCAATTACCCGAACAGCCAATTTCCTGATGCGGTTTCGGCGCTAATCGATTCCGAGCGCAAGGCGCAGTTTGAGGAGGAAGGCGCGCATTTCGAGAGTGCGTATTTCCTAACGCTTCTGTTCTTGCCGCCAAGCGAGGATGCCGCACGGGCGGAGCGTTTGCTTTACGAGGGCCGGGAACGCGCCGGCGCCGACCCGCACGAACTTGTCCGCGGATTCATCGACCGCACCGACCGGCTGTTTCAGCTCATCGCCGGTTTCGTGCCGGAGATCGAATGGCTCGATGATTCCGAAACACTCACCTACCTGCATTCCACAATTTCCACCAAACGCCAGCGCGTCCGCGTGCCGGAAATTCCGGTCTATCTGGATGCCATCCTGGCCGATGAACCGCTGACCGGCGGGCTGGAACCTCGGCTCGGCTCTGGGCATTTGCGCACCCTCACTATCATGGGTTTTCCCTCGGCGACGCAGCCTGGAATTCTGGATGAATTGAACCGGCTCGCCTTCGCATATCGCTGGTCCACCCGCGCAATCTGCCTGGACAAAACCTACGCCACCAAGCTGCTGGTCAAAATCCGCCGGCAATGGTTCGCAAAGCGCAAATCAATTGTCGCCATCCTAAAAGAGGTGATGACGAACGAGGCGTCGGTCCTGCTGGATACCGACGCCTCGAACAAGGCTGCCGATGTCGATCTCGCGTTACAGGAACTCGGCGCTGACGAGACCGGAGAAGCCTATGTGACCGCGACCGTGACGGTTTGGGACAATGACGCGCGTTCCGCCGATGAAAAATTGCGCTTGGTCGAGAAAGTGATCCAGGGCCGCGACTTCACCTGCATGGTGGAGGGTGTAAACGCCCTCGAAGCATGGTTCGGATCACTGCCAGGCCATGTTTATGCGAACGTCCGTCAACCGCCGATCTCAACCCTGAATCTAGCGCACCTGATTCCATTTTCCGCCGTCTGGGCCGGGCATGAACGCGACGACCATTTCGCCGCGCCACCGCTGTTCTTCGCGAAAACCGAGGGCTCGACGCCATTTCGTTTCTCCCTGCATGTCGGCGATGTCGGACACACGCTCGTCGTGGGTCCCACTGGCGCCGGCAAATCCGTGCTGCTGGCGCTGATGGCGATGCAATTTCGCCGGTATTCTGATTCCCAGATTTTCGCGTTCGATTTCGGCGGCTCGATGCGCGCCGCGGCGCTGGCCATGGGCGGTGACTGGCAGGACCTTGGCGGTGCGTTGTCTGACGACGCTGCAATGCCGGTCGCATTGCAGCCGCTCACACGAATCGACGATGCGGCCGAGCGCGGCTGGGCTGCTGAATGGATCGCCAACATCCTTGAGCGTGAGAAAATCACCATCACGCCCGAATCCAAGGAACATATCTGGACGGCTCTATTCTCTCTCTCATCCGCGCCGGTGGCGGAACGCACCCTGACAGGTCTCTCCGTCCTGCTGCAATCAAACGCCCTGAAGCAGGCACTGCGCCCCTATTGCATCGGCGGCCCGTTTGGCAGGCTGCTTGACGCCGAGACCGAGCTGCTTGGCGACCCTGACGTGCAGGTGTTCGAGACCGAGGGGCTCGTCGGCACAGGTGCCGCGCCCGCAGTCCTTTCCTACCTCTTCCATCGTATCGAAGCCCGCCTGGCGGGATGGCCGACGCTGATCATCATCGATGAAGGCTGGCTGGCACTCGATGATCCCGGCTTCGCAAGCCAGCTCCGGGAATGGCTAAAAACCCTGCGCAAGAAAAACGCATCCGTCGTCTTTGCCACCCAATCGCTTGCCGACATCGAAAGCAGCGCCATTGCGCCGGCAATCGTGGAGAGCTGCCCGACGCGGATTTTCCTTGCCAATGAACGCGCCTTCGAGCCGCAGATCATGGCAATCTATCGCCGTTTTGGCCTTAATGACCGCCAGATCGAAATCTTGGCGCGCGCGACACCGCGCCGCGATTATTATTGCCAGTCCCGGCGCGGCGACCGGCTGTTCGAGCTGGGGCTTGGGGAAGCGGCGCTCGCCTTCACTGCCGCGTCCTCGAAAACCGATCAGAACGCTATCAGCCAGATCATTGCCGAACACGGTCGCGCCGGCTTTGCGGCAGAATGGCTACGCCATAAGCGCGTCGGCTGGGCCGCCGACTCGTTGGCCAAACTCACGCCGGAGGAAAGTCGATGAGCGCTTACTCGCGCCGCGCTTTGGGCTCGCTCCTCCTCACGGGTATCGCCCTCATTTCATCGCCGTTCGTGGTGATGCCGGCGCACGCGCAGATCGCGGTTTTTGATGCGAGCAATTTCGCCGAGAACGTGCTGACCGCGGCGCGAGAACTTCAGCAGGTCAACAACGAAATCCAGGGCCTGGAAAACCAGGCCACGATGCTCATCAACCAGGCCAAAAACCTGGCCAGCCTGCCATACTCGACGTTGGCGCAGCTCGACCAGTCGATCAGCCAGACCCAGCAGTTGCTCGCCCAAGCGCAGAACATTGGCTACGACGTGACCACGATCGATCAGGCCTTCACCGAAGTCTATCCCGAGACCTATTCTAGCACGACGACATCGGACCAGTTGGAAGCCGACGCCCAGTCTCGCTGGGAAAACGCGCGCGCCGGCTATCAGGACGCGATGAACGTCCAGGCCGGCGTCGTGCAAAATTTGGCGGCGACGCACGCACAGGTCGATGCGCTGGTGTCATCGAGCCAAGGTGCAGAAGGTGCCCTGCAGGCAAGCCAGGCAGGGAATCAGTTGCTTGCCATCCAGAGCGGCCAGCTTGCCGACATCACGTCATTGCTCGCGGCGCAGGGCCGCGCCGCCGCACTGGCGGGCGCCAATGACGCGGAGACCCAGGCGCAGGCGCAAGCGCAACTCAACCAATTCCTTTCCACCGGCGCCGGCTATCAGCCGCAGACGGTGGAAATGTTCCATCAGCAGTGACGGGCGCTGAAACATGAATCCGGGCGTCGTCGATAATTTTCTCAACGTCTTCACCTCTTATATCGATAGCGGTTTCGGCCTGCTGCACGGCGATGTCGCTTATTTGTCCTCAACGCTTATTGCCATCGACATCACGCTGGCCGGCTTGTTCTGGGCATGGGGCGCCGATGAGGACGTCATCGCGCGCTTGGTGAAGAAGACCCTCTATATCGGCTTCTTCGCCTACATCATCGGCAACTTTAACACCCTCGCCGGTATCGTATTCAATTCCTTCGCAGGCCTCGGCCTCGAAGCCGCCGGCTCGAACCTCTCCGCCTCCGAACTCGTGCAGCCCGGCCGCTTTGCCCAGGTCGGCATTGATGCGGGCATGCCGATCCTACAGGCCGCTGGCAAGCTGATGGGCTTCACCTCATTCTTCAACAATTTCATCCAGATTTTTGTGCTGCTCGTCGCCTGGCTCATGGTGATCGTCGCGTTCTTTGTGCTGGCAATCCAGCTTTTTGTGACGCTGATCGAATTCAAGCTGACGACGCTCGCGGGCTTTGTACTAGTGCCATTCGGCCTATTCGGCAAAACCGCATTCCTGGCCGAGAAGGTCCTCGGCAACGTCGTGGCCTCCGGCGTGAAGGTGCTGGTCCTCGCCGTCATCGTCGGCATTGGCTCAACCTTTTTCGGCCAATTCACCCAGGGCTTTGGCGATACACAGCCGACTATTGAGGATGCGCTTTCGTTGGTGCTTGCGGCTTTGTCCCTACTGGGCCTCGGCATCTTTGGCCCTGGTATCGCAACCGGCCTGCTCTCCGGAGCGCCCCAGCTTGGTGCGGGCGCTGCCGCGACAACCGCCCTCGCGGCTGGCGGTGCAGGTGCTGCCGGGATGATCGGCACGGCTGGCGCGCTTCGTGGGGGCGCCGGTGCCCTCGCGGCAAGTGCGCGGGGCGGCGCGTCGCTCGCAGGCGCTACCTCAACCGCCTATCGCCTGGGCGCAGCGACTTCGGGCGATTCCGGGATGAAGGGTGCGGCTGCCGGGGTGGCCGGTGTTGCCAAGGCCGGCGCGGGCGCGGCGATGGCAGTTCCGCGCGCCATGGCGGCGCGCGTTGCCGCAAATCTCGGTGAGAGTTTTGCCGCCGGCGGGCGCGCCGCGTTCCGGGCGTCAGGCGGCGCGGCACCCAACCCAGGCGGCGCAAATCCGGGGCCGCAAGGCGCATCCACAGATGGCGGCGGCACGCCGGCTTGGGCGCAACAGATGCGCCGTCGCCAAACCGCCAGCCAAGGCGTCTCCTATGCCGCCCAGGCGCTGCGCGCCGGCGATCACGGCGGGGGCTCGGCGAGCATCAATCTATCGGAGGAAAAATAATGCAATTCCGCCGCGCCAGCGCGCGTTATGGCCGCACCCCCGAACCGGAAACGCCCTACCAGAAAGCCGCCCAGGTCTGGGATGAGCGCATCGGCTCCGCCAGGGTTCAGGCCCGCAACTGGCGCCTCATCGCCATCGGTAATCTGATCCTCGCCGGCGGCCTTGCGGGTGGCCTGGTCTGGCAATCCGCGCGCGGCACTGTCGTGCCCTGGGTGGTGCAGGTGGATAAACTCGGCCAGGCGCAGGCCGTCGCACCCGCCGTCGCCGATTACCGGCCAACCGACCCGCAAATCGCCTGGCAGCTCGCCCAGTTCATCCAGGACGTGCGCTCCCTCCCGGATGACCCGATCATCGTCCGCCAGGACTGGCTCCGCGCCTACGACTTCACCACCAGCCAGGGCGCCGTGGCGCTGAATGACTATGCCCGCGCCAATGATCCCTTTGCCCAGATCGGGAAAGTTCAGGTCGCCGTCGATGTCTCCAGCGTCATCCGCGCATCCGATAACAGCTTTCAGGTCGCCTGGGTCGAGCGCCGCTATCAGGACAACGCCCTCGTCTCGACGGATCATTGGACCGCGATTCTCACAATTGTCCTTGTCCCGCCGACGGACGCGGATCGCCTGCTTAAAAACCCGCTCGGCGTCTACGTCGATGCCATCAACTGGTCGAAGGAGCTCGACTGATGCGATACTTTTCCAAACCGATTCTCCCGCTGACAGGAATGCTGGCGATTGCCGCCTGCACGCCGACCTATAAACCGCCGCGCATCAGCTACGACAATCCGCCGCAGCGCGCGGTATTGCTCCCCGACCCGCCAAAGCCGGTCGATATCATCCAGGTCCCGACGCCGCTCCCGCTTCCCGGTCAGTTGGAGCCCGTGCCCGCGGGCCGTATTTCGCCGCCGGAACTGCCTGACCCGACCGCACGCGTGGCGGCAGCGAATGCAGCGGCTCGGATGCAGCCGACGCGCGACGATTATATCAACGCGATTCAGGTTTACCCCTTCACCGATGGCGCCCTCTACGAGGTCTATGCGGCCCCCGAAGAAATCACCGACATCGCGTTGCAGCCCGGTGAGCAGCTTGTCGGCTCAGGCCCCGTCGCCGCCGGCGATACGGTGCGCTGGATTATCGGCGACACGACGAGCGGCACCGGCACCAACGCGCAGGTTCACATCTTGGTCAAGCCAACACGGCCGGACTTGACCACGAACCTCATCATCAACACCGATCGTCGCACCTATCACCTCGAACTACGCTCCACGGCGGCTACCTACATGGCCTCGATCTCCTGGAACTACCCAGAGGACCAGTTGATCGCGATCCGGCAACAGAACACCCAGGCCGACCAGGCTGCGCCGATCGCTACCGGCGTTGACGTCTCGGCGCTGAATTTCCGCTACCAGATCGAGGGTGATAACCCGCCCTGGCGGCCGCTGCGCGCCTTCGATGACGGGCGGCAGGTCTTCATCGAATTTCCGAGCGGCATCGGCCAGGGCGACATGCCGCCGCTTTTCGTCATCGGGCCGAGTGGCAAAACCACCGATCTGGTCAATTACCGTGTGCGCGGCGCAGACATGATCGTGGACACGCTGTTCGCCGAGGCCGAGCTTCAGATGGGCGACGGAAGTTCCCAGCAGCGGGTGCGGATCGTCCGGACCGATGGAATCCCTGCGCAATGAGCGGCCAGCAGCCAGAGGGCGATGACCGCTCGCTCGCCGCGGAACTGCGCCTGCGGCCCGACCGGCCACGGGTGACCCGCATATCACGCAAGGTGCTGATCGGACTCGGCACCGTCGCCAGCGTCTCGGTCCTCGGGCTGACCTACTGGGCGCTGCAATCGCATGGCGTAAAACCTGAAAACCAGAACCTCTACAATACGCAGAACCAGAATGTCGCCGATGGCGTGGCTAGCCTGCCCAGCAATTACGGCGACCTGCCGAAACCGGCCCCGCAACTCGGGCCGCCGCTTCTCGGCGACCTTGGCCCGCCGATCCTCCATGCCGAGCAGGGCAGCAACACACCGGCCGGGACAAATGCGGCGAACCAGCAGCTAATCCAGGAGCAGGATTCCGCGCGCACCAGCAGCCTGTTTGTCCAAACGGCGTCAGCATCGACCGCACTCCAACAGGGACCGGCGGGCAGCGTCGTGCCGGGGCAAAGCAACAGCGGGGGCAGCAATCAACCCCTCGGCCCTTCATCGGACCAGAAAATGCAGGACCAAAAACTGGCGTATCTGAACGGGCCGTCCGACGCGCCCACTGTCAGCTCCAACCGGCTGACCCCCGCCGCATCGCCCTATATCATCCAGGCCGGCACGGTCATTCCCGCAGCCCTTATCACCGGCATCGAGTCTGACCTGCCAGGCCAGATCACGGCGCAGGTGACGGAAAACGTCTATGACAGCCCGTCCGGCCAATATCTCCTGATCCCTCAAGGTGCCCGCCTCATCGGGGAATACAACAGCGAGGTCGCCTACGCCCAGACGCGCGTCCAGCTCATCTGGACACGGCTGATCATGCCTGACGGTGCATCCATTGTTCTGGATAACCAGCCCGGCGCCGACACCCAGGGTTACTCCGGCCTCGAGGATGGTGTGAACAACCACTGGGGGGCGCTCTTCGAGGCGGCGCTGCTTTCCACCTTTCTATCGGTTGGTGCCGAAGCCGGAACCGGCGACCAGGAAAACAACCTGATCCAGGCCATTCGCAGCGGCGCCTCTGACAGTTTCAACCAGGCCGGCCAACAGGTTGTCGAGCGCGAACTGAATATCCAGCCGACGCTTACCATCCGACCAGACTTCCCAGTTCGTGTGATTGTGAACCGGGACTTAGTTCTGGCGCGATATTCAGAGTGAAAGCAAAATCAAATGACAAAACTGAAGCTTCGCGGGATTCAGGACGAAAAGCCGGTGAAAATTACGTTTGAGCTATCGGCAACTGTCCATCGCGACCTCATAGCGTACGCCGACATGCTTGGACAGGAAACCGGACAAGCTATCTCCGATCCGACAAAATTGATCGCCCCGATGCTGATCCGGTTCATGGCAACCGATCGAGCGTTTGCTAAGGCTAAGCGTCCAACATCTTCAAAAACTCCTATAGCAGGCGAATCAGGATAGTTTCCGGAGCCGCTGTCCCAGGCTTGCCGTGATGGTCAGCTTTGCGGTGAGGATGAGCGCCACCATCGATCGCACAACGCTAGTTTCCTACCTGATGAAAAAATTGTTATAACACTTTTGAATTGGTTTCGGCGGGATCACCTTTTATCGAAGCTATCAGGAAATGGCCTGGCGGTCGGACTGTTGAGACTGTCAACCTCGATATGTTGACCAGGCCACATGATGCCGAACAGCATCGCCGCGACCGCCGCAAGGGCGGAGGAACCGAGTGCACCCCCGTCCCCAACTGGCGCGCTTGGGGACCGTCCCCGCGTGGGCGGGGGAACCCGCCGGTTTCAGCAGCGCATAGCCCGGGCTCAACCCGGCCCAAGCCGTGCAATCAGGCGCGCTCTTGGTCAGCCAGCGCCGCCTGATCGACTCCCGGCCGTAATCCCCAAGGATTGTCAGCAGCCCCTCTGGCGCCACACCCAAAGCCGCCAGCCGGTCCAGCGCGCCGGTCACCGCCGCATCGTCAAACTCAACCGTATAGGTCAGCCCCATAATGCTGGCATCCTCATCGATTCCGGCCTATAACCGCCACTAGGTGCGCCGAGACACGGTGATATCTGCCGTAGCACGGCCCTGCAAAGGGCCGGAGCGCGATGTGGGGGTGATAGTCCCACCGGCGCACCCATCACTGCAAGGGACCATCCCCGCGTGGGCGGGGGAACCATCCTCAACCCGACGGCGGGGGAGTATTCAGAAGGACCATCCCCGCGTGGGCGGGGGAACCACGTCGCGGCACATTTTGGGGTCACCCCAACCGGGACCATCCCCGCGTGGGCGGGGGAACCGATAAGCGTGACCTTGTCCCAGATTTTTTTGCGGGACCATCCCCGCGTGGGCGGGGGAACCCAATCGTGAGCGTGGCAATCCTCTACGTGCTGGGGACCATCCCCGCGTGGGCGGGGGAACCGTAAAGGGAATTTTGTATCAGCTTCGCAACCTGGGACCATCCCCGCGTGGGCGGGGGAACCTCTGCTGCTCGAACGTTGCCATGTGGCTCACCGGGACCATCCCCGCGTGGGCGGGGGAACCTTCGCGGCGCGGGGCGAGACGAAGCGCCGGGAGGGACCATCCCCGCGTGGGCGGGGGAACCAGGATGCGCCGGTCCGCCTTGGCTTTCTCATAAGGACCATCCCCGCGTGGGCGGGGGAACCTCACGGACCCCGAGAAATTAATCGGAAGGTCAAGGACCATCCCCGCGTGGGCGGGGGAACCAGGGCCAGGCGGTGCTACCAGATGGCGACGTGGGGACCATCCCCGCGTGGGCGGGGGAACCCTGGATGATTTCCGCGCGAAATTGCGGCTGCCGGGACCATCCCCGCGTGGGCGGGGGAACCGCGTCTTCCAGCGCTGCATCGGCGCCTTGGATGGGACCATCCCCGCGTGGGCGGGGGAACCAGTTGGAGGTTCTGGCGATCTTATCCAGCATCGGGACCATCCCCGCGTGGGCGGGGGAACCATGCTTTTTTCGACCAGCGCTTTTTCGATTTAAGGACCATCCCCGCGTGGGCGGGGGAACCAACCGGAGAGCGTAGAATAAAATCATATACCCGGGACCATCCCCGCGTGGGCGGGGGAACCGGCGGGGCTTTCTGATCTTTTAACCGTAAATAAGGACCATCCCCGCGTGGGCGGGGGAACCATTTGTTTAGGTACCGATTATCGTGGATATCGCGGACCATCCCCGCGTGGGCGGGGGAACCTTCTTCTTGCGCTTCCGCAATGGCTGCGCGCAGGGACCATCCCCGCGTGGGCGGGGGAACCTGTGCGTTCCAATACGTGGAATATTTGCCTTTGGGACCATCCCCGCGTGGGCGGGGGAACCGTTTGTGGATGGTGCACGTTTTAGTCCCGGCCGGGACCATCCCCGCGTGGGCGGGGGAACCGCATTGTTACCAGTGTTAAGAGAACCTGAAAAAGGACCATCCCCGCGTGGGCGGGGGAACCGACATGGAGCACGGCCGCGCCGATCCCACGCCGGGACCATCCCCGCGTGGGCGGGGGAACCGCGCAGGGCGGGTTCGGCCTGGCGCGCGAAGCGGGACCATCCCCGCGTGGGCGGGGGAACCGGCGACACTCTGGCCCGGCGCCGGGGTGAACGGGGACCATCCCCGCGTGGGCGGGGGAACCACATCGCTGCGGGCGCAATCACCGCCGCGCAGCGGACCATCCCCGCGTGGGCGGGGGAACCGCGCTCAATTCCCACCGGGTCAGGCGGATTTCGGGACCATCCCCGCGTGGGCGGGGGAACCACAATCTTGGTTGCTTCGACCACCTCTTCGGCAGGACCATCCCCGCGTGGGCGGGGGAACCATCCTCCTCCATGAGATTGAAGGTCCGGTCGGGGGACCATCCCCGCGTGGGCGGGGGAACCATCGAAGGGTCATCTTCATATTGGCGTCCCAGGGGACCATCCCCGCGTGGGCGGGGGAACCTCGATACGAATATTCTGGCGCAGCCCGACGCGGGGACCATCCCCGCGTGGGCGGGGGAACCGAATGGCTGGAATTGCCATTGCATCGTGGCCAGGGACCATCCCCGCGTGGGCGGGGGAACCGCGAGCAGGCCAAGCGTGCGACGGCGCGGGCGGGGACCATCCCCGCGTGGGCGGGGGAACCCGGCAGGGTATGGGGGCGAGGCGGCAGCCGCTGGGACCATCCCCGCGTGGGCGGGGGAACCAGCTCGGCAGCGTGCCCGAGGCCGGCCGCCTGGGGACCATCCCCGCGTGGGCGGGGGAACCATTGTGTTGCCAGAAACGGTAGCTCCACAATCGGGACCATCCCCGCGTGGGCGGGGGAACCCAACTCTTCCAAATCCGCCGGTTCCATTTTGCGGGACCATCCCCGCGTGGGCGGGGGAACCCCCTACGATCTGCCGCCGGCGGATGTCTATGTGGGACCATCCCCGCGTGGGCGGGGGAACCAAAACTTAGGCCAGTCGAAGTATCGTCCATGTGGGACCATCCCCGCGTGGGCGGGGGAACCACGTCAGAATAATACCGGCCCTTGATAGCATAAGGACCATCCCCGCGTGGGCGGGGGAACCTGCGCTCAGAACGATACGAAGCTGCATGAGGCGGGACCATCCCCGCGTGGGCGGGGGAACCGTCTGGTCCTCGACGTATCGGAGCGCGTCGCCGGGACCATCCCCGCGTGGGCGGGGGAACCTGGGAGCTCGCCGCAAGCGCCGCCTCTGCCTCGGGACCATCCCCGCGTGGGCGGGGGAACCCACGTCATACAGCACCCGAAAAGTTATCGTGCGGGACCATCCCCGCGTGGGCGGGGGAACCATCCAACCGAACCGGTCGTGGTCGATTTTTCAGGGACCATCCCCGCGTGGGCGGGGGAACCGTTGGATCATTGATCGAAAAACCGCCTATTCCGGGACCATCCCCGCGTGGGCGGGGGAACCGAAGCGGAATTACCTTTCCGCCCTGCGTAATCAGGACCATCCCCGCGTGGGCGGGGGAACCCATTTGGACGTTTATTTTGCCATGCTCATATAAGGACCATCCCCGCGTGGGCGGGGGAACCGGCGACGCCAGAGAGGGAGAGTCACTTGTCGCGGGACCATCCCCGCGTGGGCGGGGGAACCGCAACGCTCGGAACGGGGGGCGGAAGCGGGGCGGGACCATCCCCGCGTGGGCGGGGGAACCACGAACGCGGGCGGCCGGCGTGAAGATGATTCGGGACCATCCCCGCGTGGGCGGGGGAACCGTCGAAATATAGGCGCTAACCGTTCCCATAAAAGGACCATCCCCGCGTGGGCGGGGGAACCCTTTCGCCGCCGTCTGCATCCCGGTTGTCGAGGGGACCATCCCCGCGTGGGCGGGGGAACCCCAACAGCGAGGGCGAGTTCTATGACCTGGATGGGACCATCCCCGCGTGGGCGGGGGAACCTGACGATCGAAAACGATTTGATCGGCAAACCGGGGACCATCCCCGCGTGGGCGGGGGAACCTATACGAAATCTTCAATCGCGGCCGTCTCATGGGGACCATCCCCGCGTGGGCGGGGGAACCGGTGAGAGCACCGGCAACCATCCAGTCTCAATGGGACCATCCCCGCGTGGGCGGGGGAACCAAGCCTAGACACGCCGCAGACATCATTTCCGGGGGACCATCCCCGCGTGGGCGGGGGAACCTAGACGGAGATATTTCGGCGGGCATTGCGCAGGGGACCATCCCCGCGTGGGCGGGGGAACCTGCGCTCAGAACGATACGAAGCTGCATGAGGCGGGACCATCCCCGCGTGGGCGGGGGAACCGGCTGCGCGAGCAGGACGGGCGCGAGGACGTGGGGACCATCCCCGCGTGGGCGGGGGAACCATCGTAGCCTCAAGCCATTTTGCCTCGTCCTCGGGACCATCCCCGCGTGGGCGGGGGAACCACATCTCCCGCAGCCGGCACATAAAGCAACGGGGGACCATCCCCGCGTGGGCGGGGGAACCTTCCAGCGCCCGGCCGCTCTGCGCGCCGTTCAGGGACCATCCCCGCGTGGGCGGGGGAACCAAGCTGACCACGCTGGAGCGCTGGGAGCTGGAGGGACCATCCCCGCGTGGGCGGGGGAACCGAACCTCCGACACTTGACATGCTGTTAGGAAAGGGACCATCCCCGCGTGGGCGGGGGAACCCAGAAGCGCCGCCGATCCACCCCAGCAGAGCCGGGACCATCCCCGCGTGGGCGGGGGAACCATGTAAAAATCATTGTCATTGCCGAGCTGCCCGGGACCATCCCCGCGTGGGCGGGGGAACCTGCGTGATTGCGGGCGTTTTGAGCTTGGCCAAGGGACCATCCCCGCGTGGGCGGGGGAACCGACATCCGGCTAAAATCATCCATCCATTGCTACGGACCATCCCCGCGTGGGCGGGGGAACCGCGGTTTGGGCATCCATTTTAGCACTTGCCGCGGGACCATCCCCGCGTGGGCGGGGGAACCTAATCAAAACGCTTCAGCACATGCAGCTTATTGGGACCATCCCCGCGTGGGCGGGGGAACCACGCTCTGGCCGCCCTGCAAATTCAGGATGAAGGGACCATCCCCGCGTGGGCGGGGGAACCCGGCATGTTCGTGCGCCAGCCGGCGCCGAGCAGGGACCATCCCCGCGTGGGCGGGGGAACCCTGTCCGGTGACACCCTGGCGCCGCCGGATGGGGGACCATCCCCGCGTGGGCGGGGGAACCTCAAATTTTTAGGTTTGAACGGAAATTCCAAAAGGACCATCCCCGCGTGGGCGGGGGAACCCCTCCTGCCAATCTTCGGCGTCAATCACCCCAGGGACCATCCCCGCGTGGGCGGGGGAACCACCAACATCCCGAGGTCGGCCAGGCCGTTGATGGGACCATCCCCGCGTGGGCGGGGGAACCTACGGCGAGATTCCATGGAAGAAAAAGAGAATGGGACCATCCCCGCGTGGGCGGGGGAACCTTTGGCTTTTGCGCTGTCACTAAGGGATCGTCGGGACCATCCCCGCGTGGGCGGGGGAACCCCGTAATTGGCGTAAAAGGGCGATTCACCGAGGGGACCATCCCCGCGTGGGCGGGGGAACCGACTTTGGCGAGATTTGCGCCGTGCTGAACGAGGGACCATCCCCGCGTGGGCGGGGGAACCGCAAAAACAATCCGGCTATAGGACGGAGGCGGGGGACCATCCCCGCGTGGGCGGGGGAACCGAAATTCCGCTCGGCGTGTTCAACCCCAATTCGGGACCATCCCCGCGTGGGCGGGGGAACCTAGCTCGGCGCTGGGTCAATGAAAGAATACGCAGGACCATCCCCGCGTGGGCGGGGGAACCGGATGATTGCGTTCCTGGATGTGGGGTTCAACGGGACCATCCCCGCGTGGGCGGGGGAACCTGCAAGCCAGCGTAGCGTACACCATCAGCCCCGGGACCATCCCCGCGTGGGCGGGGGAACCGATTAGTGGTTTTTAGGTCATACGCCTGGCCAGGGACCATCCCCGCGTGGGCGGGGGAACCGCCAACCTCACCCGTCATTTCCGCGCGCACAAGGGACCATCCCCGCGTGGGCGGGGGAACCCGACCAGCGTTGCCACGAATGGCACGGTGACGGGGACCATCCCCGCGTGGGCGGGGGAACCGCCAACCTCACCCGTCATTTCCGCGCGCACAAGGGACCATCCCCGCGTGGGCGGGGGAACCATCTTGCGATTGGCATCAATCTCGGCGCGAAGGGGACCATCCCCGCGTGGGCGGGGGAACCGCGGAAACGAATGGGCCCGTCGGCAGGGTCGAAGGACCATCCCCGCGTGGGCGGGGGAACCTCCAGGTCCGCGGGAAAAGCCAGGGTTTCCCCGGGACCATCCCCGCGTGGGCGGGGGAACCGCTAAGGGCAACTCCCAATCCACTGCCACGGTGGGACCATCCCCGCGTGGGCGGGGGAACCGAGGATGCCGCATCGAAAATCACTTTTGAAAAGGGACCATCCCCGCGTGGGCGGGGGAACCCTCTCTGCTGAAATCGATTTCCCCCTTTGGAAAGGACCATCCCCGCGTGGGCGGGGGAACCTCAATCATAAACGCGCCGCTCGTATAGGTAGCGGGACCATCCCCGCGTGGGCGGGGGAACCAATCATTCTCCATGAACCACCTCACATAAAGCAGGACCATCCCCGCGTGGGCGGGGGAACCCGTGAAACGCCATTGCCGATAAGATCGTCGGCGGGACCATCCCCGCGTGGGCGGGGGAACCGAGACCTTTTCCCCAGCGCTTGCTTGGGGAAGGGGACCATCCCCGCGTGGGCGGGGGAACCGCCGGTACGCAGCAAGCTCTCGCGGAATACGCGGGACCATCCCCGCGTGGGCGGGGGAACCTATCATCATAGCGCCGCAAACCTCGCACCAGAAGGACCATCCCCGCGTGGGCGGGGGAACCTGTGTTATAGCCACTAACCAGGAGTGTTAATTGGGACCATCCCCGCGTGGGCGGGGGAACCTCTTACCCGTAACAACTTCATTTCATTCACAATGTCAAAGAACAGAAGAAAACTACAGACTGTTCACCAGAAGAACGCCATCCAGATCAGCCAAACTTCGCACTGGCAAGCCAAGACTTTGCATGCCAAGTCGGCCCGCAGCATTGTCGTCCCGCCATACTAGCAAAATCGAACCGCCGGGCATGCCATCCCACCAGCCGGCGAGCACATTCCACATGCGCTCCCGCACGCCGCGCGAAAGCTCGGCCGCCACGAACACGCCGGGCGCCACCTCCGGCATGATGCTCGCCGCAAAGCCGCGAAACCGGTCCGTCACGTCGCGCGTGATCAGCACGGTCATCGGCATCAAGCTGGCCCCTCATCGGACGGAATGAACAGCGATTTGATCCGGTCGATCATGGTGGGGATCACCTGGTCGCGCCGGAATCGCTCGCCCAAAATCCGGCGCGTCAGCCGCTCAATGTTCTCCCCCGGCCGTTTTTGGGCGGCCAGCACCGCCTTGAACGCACAAGGCACCGTGACCGTGTCACGAAACAAATCGGCAACATCCAGCACAAAACTCTGCCCGGCATCCTCATGAATGAACCCCAGCTGCGGGATCGTCGCGGTCGCCGCAACGGCGATCGCCGCACCCGCTTCAACGGCGCTCGCCGCATGGTTAATCGCCTGGTTCGGCAAATCCGCGGCGTTCGGATTGCTCCGGTCGTAATGCCGGCCGTTCCAGGTAATGCCCATCCGCTCCGCGGTCTGCCGGTACATCGCTTTCACGCGCGCCCCTTCAATCCCGCGCAGCACATTGATGTCCCGGTGCGGCAAGACCTCGCCCAGCCGCCAGGCGTACATTTTGCGCGCAATCGCGATCCGCCCGGTTTTCTCATCCGCCCAGGCACGCACCTGGGCGCGGGCGAGATTGGAAAAATCCGGCAAAAGCGGCGTAGACGTATACATCCGCACGCCATCCTCCCCCACCGCCGAGAGCGCCGTGCCATGCCGCGCCAACAGCCGCAGTGCATCGTGGCTCACGGTTGAACCGGGGCCGAGCAGGATCATGGAAATTGACTGATGCGGAATCGTATAATCACCCGCCATCACCAGATCACTGCCGGCGGCCAAAAACCGCAAGCAACCGTCTCTGATTGAGAGGGCGCCGCGTTCAAGATACAGCAAGCCGTGCCGGTCCGCATGCGGCAACCTTGCGTGTTCAAGCCCAAGGCGCCCCTTCAGCATCAGGCTGGCCGCAGCAGCAACATGCCAAAGCCGAACGCCCGGTGGCGGCCGACCCCCCTTGCCAGCAAGCCATGGAATTTTTCCGGTTCGGTGACCTGCAAAATACCAGAAAACATGGCGTCCGGCCCGCCTTGCGCGCCGCCGATCCGGCGAAGCCCCCGATCCCGGTCCCGGCGAAAAACGGGAGTGCGTTGCAGCCCCGCGAGAGTGAGGGTTGCGACCACGCAACCGCCCTCCGCCATGCGCCGCTTGAGCCAGTCGCCATAAACCTTGGCGCGCGGCATGTCAGGTGCAGTCTCGAAAGCGTCAATCTCGCGCGCGCGGTTACGATTGCCGTCCCGGTCGGTTCGAACCATCGGCCTGACCCGAACGGTGAAACCCAGCTCCCGCCCGGCGGCAAATGTTTCGGGCATGCGTTTGCTGTCCAAGGACTCGATGTTGATGGCGCGCAGCGCATCGGGCAGCGCAAATTCCAGCGCATGCGTCCGCAAGGTCTCGGCATCGTTTTCGGCATAGGCCAGAATCGCGGGCGGGCGGTTTTGCGGCTGCAACGAAAACGGCTTGGGGGCGAGGGCGCCAAAATTCGCGGCGAGCAGCGCGTGCAAAGCGTAGCCGAGATCATCATCCCCGTCCCGCGGCAAAACCCCGTTTGATTTTGCCCAGCGGGCAAGCCGCATCATATCTGGTGCCATTTGCAGCATGAACAGGCTCATGGCGCGCTGCCCGATACATCGCGGATCAGCACGTTGCGCTGGCCGCCATGGACGCCGCTGATCCAGTTGCGATGGTCGCTGAACCGCCGGCGCTCGCCAGGCTTCAGCTCTTCGCCGTCCGGCAGGAGCATCCGTGTGGCGGTTTCGCTTGGCGGCAAGGCGGAGGCCAGATCATCGGCCTCAACAATCGCCTCAAAAATCTGCCGTTCGGGGAGACACGGTTTGCGGCCGAGAAACAGCGGACGCGCCGGGTGGCGCAGGGCGGTACCAAGATCATCCAGTGTCGGCCATTCATCGGGTGCCGAGAGGGTAAGCGCCACCGTCACCTGCTTATCCGCATCGTAATCCCGCCGACGTATGTGTGGCGATTGGTAGGTGGCAGCACCGCCGTCCCGCCCCTCCGGCACGCCGGATGTGGTCCAGCCCTGATCGTCCTTACCCAATTGGGCGGTCTGGAAATCGGTGAAGCGGCTGCCTTCACGGTCGATCCGCGCCAAAAATCTCAAACGCGCCTGCAAACGCGCAAGTTTTTCGCGGTCCGTCCGCCGATAGCCCAGCGCGTTGGCGAGCAGGCCAGTGAGCATCGAGGTCGCGGGGAAATCACTCACAACCCCGCGGGAATCCACGGCCTCCGCGCCAAAGGCCAGCAGCGGCCCCGCCAGAACCAGGATGAGGCAACGCATGTCAACCGGCCCGCACGGCGGCGGCGGCAAATGTCGCGAGGGCCGCCAGGGAGATGGGCGCCGTGACGCCCGGAATTTCAGCTTCGCAGAGGGACAGGGCGGCGCGCCTCTCGCCGCTTTCGTAGGCCGCGTCAAACGCCACCAGCTGCTTGGCAAGGGCGGTCACTGCCTCCGCCACGCCGCCGGCCTTGCCCACCGGCTCCCGAAACGCGCCCGCCAGGCTGCGCGGCTGGGCGGTGCCGGCCTCCACCAGCATCAGCTCGGCATAGCCATACGGCGCCGTGCTGCCTTTCTTGGCGCCAGGCGTGATCGTGGCGATCAGATGCACCAGATGCTCGATGACTTTGCCGGCCAGTTCGTCATCGCCGCCGAGATTGCCGATCAGCGCCGGGACATCGACCACTACGTAGCTGTAAAAAATGCCGGAGGTCAGTTCGGTATCAAAAATCCCAGCGGTACCCGCATCATCGCCGGAAAGATCGTCCACCACTGTGAAATAATCGCTTTCGCTTTCTTCCGCTTGGACGGTGAAGGCATGGGCGACGTGGATGGCCGCATCCACATTGGCGGCGGGGTCCGAGGTAACCATGCGGCCGAACAGCGCGGATTCGAGGCCGAAGGACAGTTTTGCGGAGTCTTTTAAAGCGGCGAGGTTCTTTTTGCCCTCACCCTTGCCAAGCGCGGCTTCAAGGAAGGCGGTCGCGGCTTTCGCGTCACCCGCGGCCGCCGCCTCGATGCCGAGGCCGGTGAGAAACGCGATCTCGGGCTGGCCAAGCAAAAGCGCCTGGCGTTTGTCGGTCGATTCCGGCTTTTTCGGGTCAACGTTTTTCTCGCCAAATAAAAACTGCGCCAGTGTGATCTGGATGGCGGTTTTCACCTCCGGCGCCGCGTCTATGTTCGGCATGATCTCACGCTCGACCGTCATGCGGGAGCGGACCGCCATCGGGGCGCCGATCGCCTCCAGCGCCCAAACATCCTGCGCCTTCCGCCAATGGCGTTTCAGGCTTTGGGACGACACGCGGGTACGCGAAACGCCGCCATAAGGCAGGCGCTTCGCCATGCCGGCATCATCACGGTTCAGCAGCACGGCGGGGTAGGATATGAGCGTGTGTATCTGGATGAAGCGGGCTTGCATGGCGGTTCAATCCTCGGTTTGGGTGGCGGCTGGGCGGGACGCCCGGTAAAAATCCCTGGCAATTTTGACGCGCACGGCATCGGTGCGGGCGTCGCTCGCGGTCAGAACGAAATTCGCGATGCCGGCGGGGTTGATCGCCTCGCCTTTGGCGACCAGAAACCGACAGGCGCGCGGCAACGCATCGTTCAACTGCGCGCGGTCCGCCTGTAGTAATCGGGCCAGGCGGGACTCGCTGTATTGGGCTTGGGCGAGGGACGCGCCTAAAGACTTGCCACCCAAATTGCCGGGGCTGCCAACCGCCAGCGCGTGGACGATCAGCCCCCAATCGGCCATGCCGTAATCATACAACCAGTGATCCGGCACATAATCGGCCAGCAGGCGTTGCAGAGCCGGCTGGCCGAGGTTTTTTTCCGGGTCCATCCGCCGAAGGGCGGCGCGCGGGCCGTTGCCGAAATGCTCCGCACTGAGCAATGCGGCGATTTGCCGGGCGATCTGGCCCGGTTCGGGCGATGGTTCAGGCGGCATTGGCGGCCTCCGCTTTGGGTGTTTCGGGCATCCAGCCTTTCAGGGTTTCGCTGCGCCAGGGCGCGTTGCGCAGGAAATCCAGCGCTTGCGACAGCGCGCGGAAATGCCGGTGGCTGGATTTTGGCGCGGCGGCATCGGCGCGGCGCAGAATTTTGTATCCATGCGTCAGCAAGCTTTGCAGCCAGGCCGTGCGGGCGGCGATTTGTTCCTCCGCAGTCTCCGCTTCGGCTTCCGCCCATAAAGCGGAGAAAAAATTCAGATCAACGACGCGGTCGAAGTCTTCGAGGAATGGTTGGGCTTTGCGCGTGGTCGCGTCATGGCCGTAATCGACCTGATCCGGGCCGTTCTGGAACAGCGACAGCAGAGCCGGCTTCAACACCCGGCGCTGCACCTCGCCGGCCATTCCAACGCGCTCCTTGGCCATCTGCGCCACCGGATCGGTTGGCGTGGCGCGAAGCCCGCGCAGTCGGCGGGAGAGCGGCACGATCCTTTCGTGATAACCCTCGGTCTTGCCTTGCCCGCGCACGAGGCCGCGGGCGATGATGACAAGACCCTCCGCCGGGTCCGTCTCCGCGATCTCTTGCAGCGGCGAGGGCGTAAAATCGTCGCCGAACATAAGATCCACCATGCGGCGATAGCTGAAACCGCCGGAATCCAGCGTGAAAACTTTTTTAATGCCTTCCTTATCCTGTTTTAACGGCGCCCATGGATCGCCCGTAATGCCGCCCGGCGTCGGTTGGATGCGCGCACATTTTGATGAGCCGGCGCGGGCGCTGATGATCCCCTCGCCCGCCACCAGCCGGATGCGCCGGGCAATTTCGATGTAAAACGGGTCCAGCGAAGCGGGTTTGATGGCATCCGTGCCATCCCACGGGTGCAGCCAAACGAGGCCAATGCCGCCCGCTATGGCGTTTTGACCGGACGCCGCGATTTTTGACCGCAATGCCAGCAACCGCCCAATATCGCGCGAAACATGCAAGCCGGGACCACCGGCGGGTGCCAGACCAACCGCCGACCGGCTGGCGAAGCCACCATTCATGCGGCTGATACCATAATTCCCGGCGCCGAGAAACCCCTCCATCGTCTGCAAAGTAAGCAGCGCAAACAACCAGTCATCTGGATCCGTCTGCCCCATGCTGGCCTGTTTCAAATCGTGATTGCGGGATGTCACGAGCATATCGATCCCGTCAGGCGTTACGACAGCTTTTTTCAGAGCCTGAAGTCCATCCGGAATCGGCGGCTGCAGGAAAGCCGGGCGGTCTGGCGCGGCCACAAGGCACCAGGCCGTTTCGGCGTCCGCACTGGGGGTCAATGCCAGAATGATATCGCGCCACGTGGCCTCATCCGTTGGCACGCCCGTTAACCCAGCCCGATGCATGGCCATTGCGCCAAGCTGGCACAGAAAAGCGTGCCAAGCATGGCGCTGATGCGCCCGCAGCGCGGGAAAGCCGTCGATCCGATTCGCTACCAATCCAGCGAAAACCGCCGGCAACGACAATGTCGTTTCACCCTCATTGAATCGAACACGAATCAGATTATCCTTGACGATATTCATCTGTTTCCAAATCCCCGCGTGGGCGGGGGTATACCACTATTCAGACTTGATCACCTGAAAGATACAAGGATCATCTCCTGGTTGCAGGAGAAATTATCCGGGCGAGTTGAGACAACGATACCAGAACCACTCAACTGCAAACGGACACGAAGCAATCAGGGAACGATGAGCGCAATACATATCAATCTTCAAATCTGTCGTTGAGCCGAGCGTTACATCGACAGAAACGACCCACGCGAGAGCATTTCTAAATGTCCAGACACGAGGGAGAGCCCGGCGCGATCTCCGGTTGGGCACGACCTCCAGTCTGAAAGGTGAAAGCAAGATAATGCTCCAACACAACGGCACGCAGAATCTCTGATTACAGCGGTACAGGAAATCTGGCAAGTTTTTTCATCACATGAAATATACAGTTTCGACATAATAAAATTGAGAGGAAGTATTACCCCGTTAAAAATGGCGATTATATACTTGACGTAAGTACCGCAAAATGTAGAATGGGCTTCAAGGAGCCATTCTCATGTCGTTCGATCTCACTGCCCCGATGTTCACCGATGCAGAAGCCGCCCGTGAGGCTCTTGAAGCCGTGCGCTGGCCGAATAGTCCTACCTGCCCGCACTGCGGCAGCGTGGAGAAGATTGGCGCCGTCCAGGGCAAGAGCCATCGCCCCGGCCTGTTCTACTGCGGCGAGTGCAAGGGCCAGTTCACGGTCACGGTAGGCACCGTGTTTGAGCGCTCCAAGATCGCCCTGAACAAGTGGTTGCTGGCTGTGCATCTGATGGCCGCTTCAAAGAAGGGCGTTTCCTCGCACCAGCTCCACCGGATGCTTGGCGTGACGTACAAAACCGCATGGTTCATGTCGCACCGTATCCGTGAGGCGATGGTCTCCGGCGGCTTGGCTCCCATGGGCGGCAACGGCGCTCCGGTCGAGGCGGATGAAACCTTCATCGGCAAGAAAGAGGGCGCCAAGGTCAAACGCGGCGTTGGTCACAAGCGCGTGGTACTGTCCTTGGTCGAGCGCGGCGGGGAAGTCCGCTCCTTCCATGTCGCCAGCCATGGCGCTCTGACTGTCATGCCTGTCCTGCGCGCCCATATCGTGCCGGAAGCTTCCTTGATGACCGATGAAGCTGGCCAGTACCGCTTTGCCGGGGAATATTTCGCCAGCCATGGGTTCACCACCCATAGCGCCGGGGAATATGACCGGGGCAATATCCACACCAACACCGTGGAAGGCGTGTTCTCGATCTTCAAGCGTGGCATGAAGGGTGTCTATCAGCACTGCGGCGAGCAGCACTTGCACCGCTACCTCTCGGAATTTGATTTCCGGTACAACACCCGGACCAAGCTGGGCTATTCAGACGCGGACCGCGCCGCCTTGGTTATGCGTGGCGCCGAAGGCAAAAGGCTGACGTATCAACAAGCTGCTGAGCAGCACGGCCCCAAAGTCGTCTTTTAAGGGGTCACCTTTTTCATCTCGGTCTGGGTACTGCGATCATCCAGAGCAGCTTTCTTTCGACTTTTGGCCGTCTGAGGATGATGGCTAGCGTGTTGCTGCGGCGGGGTGCTTAGCATCTGCCGCAGCGTCTCGTTGCGGCGTTGCTCGGTCTGTTCGGGTGTGTATTGTCCGTTTTCCATGGTTATTTTCGGTCTCCAAATAGCACATAAGCGCAAAATGCTCGCCTATGCTTTACTGGCGCAGCACAGAATTTCTGAATGGCGTCCTTGGATAGAGCAATGTCAGCGGCAACTTCAGACTTCAAAACTCTATAAAGAGGGTCGTAATCGGCTGAATGGCGCTTTCTCTGCATGGTTACAAACGTCGTCGCAAAATCCTCAATTTCCTTAGGAAATTTCTTTAAATTGTCGGTTTGTGTGCATTTCCCCGAGGCGAAACCATGATTAAGTGAGCGATAGACCTGCCTCCAGGCAGGCTCGCTGCGCAGGCTTTTTGTGCCACCGATTAATAGATTGGCACATTCGTAGGCGAGGCAGTGAAAGAGGGCATAGTATGTGGAACTAAGCGCCCTGCAAAGGCTTGCTGTTGTCGGGCGCCCATTGCTCGACAACAGCAAAATAACCGCAGTTTCTAAAAGATCACGCGGCCGCAAGGTTCAACTTAGCCGCTTCCTTTTTTGATACATAACTAACAAGCGGGAACATCGAAAAGTCGAGTTCCTCAAGCCTCGAAATTATGTGGCGCGGCAACCCGGACATTTTTGCCGGATCAAGGGTATCATTACCACCCTTCGGCTCAAAGATGATGTAAATTTTCAAAACATCATCCCCGTCAAAATCTTCCGTTCGCTCAACTTTGACCGACAAGGACTTCGCGTCGGAGAATCGCTCGATCACGACCTCCCGGACGGCCCCCTCGATCTCTGCAAAGTTCACCATAGCTGCATACCCCTTTAGTCAATAGAACAAACAAAGAACACATAATAGCGTTTTTGCTACCTCATAAGAAACTTAAACCACTACTACGGGGTTTCACATGACAATTTGTTAATAACCAAAAGTTTTTCTTGCGCAACTCACGGAGAATATGACTCAGCGAATCCGACATACATGGGCGTTAATTTTGTCAACAAAATAGCCTTCGGCTCAGTACACCGTATGGCTGAGTGGCAATTTAAGCACACCCCACTCTGCACCGGCCTGTCACGCTCCGGCAGACTATCAGTTGTGGGTGCTTTTGTCATGTATATAATCCCCTTAAAAATTGGGACAATCCATACCGGTCATACGTGTAACCCGTCTGCCCCAGCGAAAAGGTCAACCCACCCAATTTCACGGAAACTGTACTTGCCTCGATATCAGCAGACTCTGGCGGCAACATGTGGTGCGGGATGCGCAATTGCGTCACCGAAACCCCGAAAGGTCCCGGCATGGGCTGAAAAGCCACCAGCCGGTCGGCGCCGCCAAGCCTGGTGGCAACCCGCTCATCGGCGTCGAATTTCAATTTGTCGAATGGCTGATCATGATCCAGAAGCGCCTGCATCGCTTGCTGTATCTCGCTTCGCACCTCGCCTTCGACGGTTGCGAATTTTTTTTGCCAAGCCGGGTCGCGGGCCAAAAATTTCTCTTCGATCACATCTAAAAAATCAGGGTGGGTGGCATGCTCCACCAGCATCCGGTTCATTTCGGGTATGTCCCAGCGCGGGTGTATCTCGATCAGCCGCCACGTTGCCTCGATGATCCGTAAATCCTCATAGACACGCCCAAGACCATGCCGGCCGCGCCGCGCCATCGCCAGCAGGTCGCGGTTTTCGGGCGTCAGCACGATGGCGCGCGGCGCCTCAAAACCGCCGGGCCGGGCGCGATCACCGTGCCGGTGCAGCCGGCCGACCCGTTGCAGCAGCACGTCAACCGGACAAAGATCGGTGATAAGAAGATCAGCGTCCAAGTCTAGGCTAACCTCAAGCGTCTGAGTGCCGATAATCACCATGCCGCCGTCCGGCCGCCGCTTGCCGAGGCTGGCTTCGACCGCATGGTCGAGCAGCGCGCGGTCCTCGGCCGCAAAGCGGCTGTGATGCGGCGCCGACACGCCGGCGACCCGAAAGAGATGCGATCCGGTGGTATCTAATCCTTCCACCGCGCGTTGGACCGCGATGGCGCCGCCGACAGTGTTGCGTATCACCAGCACCTTCGCGCCGGCCCGCGCCGCTTCCAGCGCAAGGGCGGCGATCTGCCCCGGTTGATCCTGTATGCCTTGCGCAGAGACGGAGACGGTTTTTGTCGGGTTACCGGCCGCATCGATTCCGAGATATTTTTCCTCGCCATTTTCGTTCCAGGACAACGCGGGATACTTTATCGTCAAGGCTGCCTGGGCTCCTGGGATCTCCGTACCCAGCAATCTGGCCCGCATGGCGCCGCCCAGCGTGGCCGACAGCAGCAAAGCATGGCCACCGGCACGCAGATGCTCGCGCAGGAGGCCAGAAAGCAATGTTTCCATGTATCGGTCCGAGGCATGGACCTCATCCACCACCAGCAACTGCCGCAGTAGCATGGCGCCGCGCATGTGCGCGTGGCGCGTCCGAATCGCACCCAAGAGCGCTTGATCCACCGTGCCGACGGAAATCTGCGCCGCCAGAAACCGTTTGGGATGCGCCGCCGCCCAGCGCGACTCCCGCACGGCGTCATGCGGGTCATCATCCCAGGCAAAGCCAAAATCTGGCAGCTTATGGCCCGGCACGCCATCGGCCTGAACCTGGCCGGGAACCGCCAACACAATGGCCGGGCGGGCCGTGCCAAAAGCGGCATCGGCGAATCGAACGATTCGGCCAAAGACTTGCGTCGCGGCAACGCGCGTCGGAAGCGCGAAATACATGCCGTCAACCTCACCCGCCTTGAACAGCTGCAAAAAACGCCAGAGCGCGGCCTCGGTCTTGCCGGACCCTGTCTCGGCTTCCAGCACGACGCAGCTTGCGTCTGGCTGTCGGACGGCGTCCTGCGGTTTGCGTGGTGGAAACCCGAAAACGGACTTAAAATCGTTATGGCGATGACGCGACGTGGACCGCAGCGTCTCGACCTCAAAACCAATTTTTTGGACCGCTTCCGCCGCCTTTGGGCGCGCGAATTTCATCCGGTCGGCGGTTGCACCATTGTTGAACCGGAAGAACGTTGTGTCCGACCCCAGCCAATCCGCCAACATCAGCAAACCGGCAAAGGTATGGTGAAAGGCCGAAGATTCCGATAGCGCGTGCCCCGGCTCAAACGCGTCGGGGAACCATTTTAATAAATGCTCACCCATAATACCCAGCGTTGCGATCGGATCGTAACTCGCATCCGGCTTCCAATAGTTTGAATGATATGCACCACTATCGGTATTCCACGGCCGGCCATGATGCGCGAACACCGCGTCAAACAGCGGCCATGACGAATCCGTGAACCATGGTTCCCAAAGGCTTGAACGCAGCGCCTCGCATGCCCTGTCGCGAAGTGCCTCACAGCCGGCACCGCGAAAAAGCCATGCCAGCTCGCCAATATGCCCGGCACCACGAACCCCAGCCTTCCAACGCGATTGAAACCCACGATTCGCTTTGCCGATATCGTGCAAAAAGGCGAGCGCGCCGAGCCTCGACACGGTGGGACGGTCCAGTTGACCTCCCGCCAGCCGCGCCAATCGCGCCGCTATGACCGGGACTTGTAACAGAGCCTCCATGACCGCCGCGACATCCGCGGAATGATCAACCAACGAATGCCAGCTAACAACTTGACCAGCCTCGTCACGTTTTAGTTTAGCCCATGGCGAAAGCTTCCATATTGGCATTACAACCACCTAACAATTAACTCCTTGACCCGCATCTGCATATGATGGTGTCGCGCAAATGACGCAGTCCTTCCCCCAGGGTGCCACGCGCTGTAGCCGCAAATCCTAATAAATAGCACTAAATCCTCGCCGCAAAAAGTGGCCTGCTGCCGTCCCAGCCTCTGACGAGAGCGCACTCCGGCTGCCAGAGCGCGGGTTGCTATGCCTCCGGTACAATCGCCTGAAAAGCCTGCGTGGTGGCATCAGTGTGATGCCAGCGACAGCACGGCATAGTCCCCCTTCCCGCCAATAGATCGGATAGCTTGGTCGCCACCGTATTTACCGCCAAGCTCTGCGTATCGTCGATATGGACGTCGATATGGATACATTATGCGTGACGCCAGGGGCCGCGTGCCCAACCATCGCGGCGATGGTCAGTTCCGAACTGCTAATGTCACCAACGACGCTCGCGAAGGTGCGGCGCAGCATGAATGGCGTGACACCATCAAGCCGTGCCAAGGCGCAGACGCGGTCGAGCGCGCCCCACATCGTCGCCGAACTTGACGGCGCATGGGCAGCCTGCCGGGCGGCGGGCTGGCTTCACCTTGATCACGGTGGACACCATGTGGACATCCCGCCGGAAATGCGAAAGGCCGCCTTTCGGCGACCTTTTCATAACGCTCCGATTTCCCTCGAGAAATTTGGAGTGGGCGTAGGGATTCGTACCCTCGACCCCAACCTTGGCAAGATTGCCTTCTGCCTACGCCACAATTGTTGATTTTCACTGAGATCTGACCCGGGATTTTCATCGAGAACTGTTGGGGTGGAACGGCCCACGGCATCGAATGTGCCAAGATGAGGTCGCGCAACTGACCATCATGAAAGGGCCGTCCCAATGGAATTTAAACGTATATCGATCGATACGTCGAAGCATATTTTCACGTTGCACGGCGTGGACGAGCAAGACCACGTCATCCTTCGCCGCGAGCTTCGGCGGGGGCAGGTTGAAGCCTTTTTTACCAAGGTCCCGCCCACCGAGGTTGCTCTGGAAGCCTGTGCAGGTGCTCATCATTGGGGCCGGGTGCTTGGCGCCATGGGCCATCGGGTGAAGTTGATCCCACCGCAATACGTGAAGCCCTTCGTCAAGCGCAGCAAGAATGACCGCAATGATGCGGAGGCGATCTCTGAGGCAGCATCCCGGCCAAGCGGACAAGCGACTAGCTGAAATGAAGGGGCACGAAACTCTCCCGTACTAAAACCCGCACTAACGGCCGGATGTCAACGAAAAAGCACCTCACAACCCATTGAAAAAGCTGGTGCCGACACCCGGGATTGAACCGGGGACCTACTGATTACGAATTAAAACGGTCTGCCAGCGACCGAACCGGCGATGGCTCGATCGGGTCCCCGCATTGAAGCCCGTGGCATCCGTGAAAACGTCACCCCCACCCTCACGCAGCTCAACTGCGTACGAAATTACACGCAAGAGCTTTCCAACTTTTGGTGAGTATTTGGTGAGTCTCTACACTGAGGATTTCGAAGACACCCCGTAACCCATTGATTTATTGGCGGACCCGGCGCGATTCGAACGCGCGA
>Ga0209208_10001589_pt1 | contig 32177 bp, 19 predicted proteins | sample S1TSphfallax_3_FD_187694 | JGI IMG/M metagenome (GOLD analysis project Ga0209208, IMG submission 187694) | Host-associated microbial communities from peat moss isolated from Minnesota, USA - S1T2_Fd - Sphagnum fallax MG (SPAdes) (version 2) | ecosystem: Host-associated > Plants > Peat moss >...
GGACTTTTCAAAATACTAAAAGTGAATCAATCATCTAACCATGCTTTTATTCAATTAAGTTAGGTGTTTCTTTAAAATGCCACAATTTATGCTTCTGGCATCTTATGGCAAGATGTTAATCTCAAAGTTAGAAGTCTCTAATTGTATGAGATTCAATTCCAACACCTATTTAACACAAACTACCAAATAAAATCCCTTACATTAAAAACCAAATTTGAGAACTCTCTCAATAAGCTCTTACTGGTCAATATAATTCTAGTTATAATTATGATTATATATATATATATTGTTGTTGTTATTATTATTATTTATTATTAAAATTAAATCAAAAGAGAAAAAGAGACATAATTTCAAACTTGTGGATCACTCAAAAATTAAAAAAGCTTTTCTGAGAATCTGCTGCACACTGAAACAGCTACCAACAACTACGTAGGTACATCAATGAAAATTTGTGAAGAAAGTAACATTGTACCCTGTTTCAGAAGTAACTTGTATATGGGTTTTTATACATGTTCGGAAGTGGCGTTTCTATATCTTTCGAGTGACTACCCCAAAAGAGCAGCCGTGGCTCTCTAGTCTATTTTAGACAGCCACTTCCCTGCTCAAATGATTGCAGGTGTTCATTGTTCATTTGCTCATGCATTTCTTGCAGCCCAAAGAAGAAGCCCATCCATGGTACTGGTGTAATGAATCTTTATTTATAACATAGGGTTCTGTCTGTACTCCAACTGTAAAATGTATTGGTACCAATCGCACATGGACTCCAGCAGCTTTTGTATGTATGCAGCTAACCATTTCCCTGAATGAGGTTTATGGAAGCTTGAGCTCCTAGCTTCATCAAATACACAAATCCAGCAGCTTTTGAATGCAGGTAACTATTTCCCTGAGTGAGTTTTATGGAAAGCTTGAGCTCCCAGCTTCATCATATACACAAATCCAGCAGCTTTTGTATGCAGGTAACTAACTCCCTGAGTGAGGTTCATGGAAGGTTGAGCTCCCAGCTTCATCATATACACAAATCCAGCAGCTTTTGTATGCAGCTAACTACTTCCCTGAGTGAGGTTTATGGAAGCTTGAGCTCTCCCAGCTTCATCATATACATGCCCCCAGTATATGCTACTAGACCTTTCCCAAGTCTTTAACACCTTAAACTTCACACAAAGCTCTTACAAAGCTCTTACATTTGTTTTTTTGGTGTATTTGGATTGCAGCATCATCAATCAGTACCCTTCTTGTTACTGTAAATTTAGGAATGATAGGTCCTCTAACGCTCAGTGATAAACCTCAATTGTCTTCTTCTTCTTTTGGGAAACTGGCAAGAGCACAATGCCAATCCCCACTTCCTGCAAGTTAAATCCAAGGCTCTTAGTTGATGATTTGGAGCAATTGATTCTTCTTGTGGAGTGCTCAACCAATTTGCTTTTGAAATGCTCAATCTGGTGAAAGAATGACACAAATGCTTTGTAAGAAAAAGCATGCTTTCAAGTAAATTGCAAAACTTTTACATTTTGCATACATGCCACCCTACTAACCCTCATCCCATTGGCCAAAAAGACCCATTTCACTTGCTGTACGATCAGGGTCGGTGTGCGATCGAATGGGTTGCAAGAAGGTGGTCAAGGTAGCAAGGCAAATCACCAATGACCATCATCCATCACATATTTTTCATGGAAAGCAAAGTGTGTGTGTGTGTGTGTGTGTGGGCTTGACATTGGAATCTCACAACCACCCACCATCTTTTTGCTTGCAATACAACCACCCAATTCCCACCAAAAAGGATTTGCCCTTTAAATTATGTTGCTCCCATTGCCCTCCCTTTTGCCCCAGCCCCTTCATTACAACTACTACATTAATTGGTAGGGTGTTGTTTGCAAGGGGTGTTAGCCCAGGCCAAAAATGGTGACGAAACTCTTTTGGGAAGAGAAAGTTCATGCAGCCAGTGGGAGGGCCCAAGCAGGCACTCAAGGTTCCTTGCTTTTTTTCCTTTTAAGTTTGGGGGGAAGGGGGGGAGCGAAGGATTTTTTTTCATTTTTCCCTCATTCCAAATGTGTTCCCAATATGTTCCCTTTAAGTATCCAATGAGTTCCCAATATGTTCCCCGACATGTTTCCCATAGCACCTCACTTTTATCCCATAGCATATGTTGTCCTCATTTCACCTATAATAGGTGGGCCAAATGAGAGGAGCTCTATACTTCAAAATATAACCTTCTATTTTGGGGAGCCTCCATAGTTTCAATTTATTTGAGCCATGGGCCAATCAAATTGTCTCGTTGCCAAAATAAATTTGAACTTGGAAGGCACCTCATCTAATTAATAGGAGAGGTGAATCGGTGAGTGTTCTTAGGAAGGGCTATTAGTCCAGGCCGAAGATAATCACAGCCAAATTTTAAGAATAGAATTTTCATGCAACCAATGAGAAGCCATGTCATGGAGTGGATTGGTCACCATTATTTTCTTTTGGGGGGGAGGGGGTGTTGGGTGGGTGTGGTGGTATATACGGGTCACCTAGTCTGCGTGATAAACTCAGGTGTGGGTGCTGTATTTTGGGGATGGATTGTCAAGAGGCTCCTACTCATCACAAGCAGCAACAATGGTTTTTTCATTTGGTTATAATATTAGTGTACCAATACATTACCCCTTGTCAAGCCTAACTACCTCACTCCTTTTCACTACCCACCTAGGTGGAAAGGCAAATTAATATGTGCCTTTTCGTGACCATGTTATTTATAATAACATATCAATTGTAATAACTTATTATTTCTACCATATCCATTTAATATGTTTCCCTACAAATCTACATGAACATAAGAAGGCACAATTTTGAGATCATGAGCGAATAACGATGAACTAGGTATTGAGAACCATATGGGAACATACCTTACTCTCTAAGGTTAGTTTCGTCATTAAATAATCCTCAAAATAAGTGAAACAATTTTTTGTGAAAACATGCAGTTGACAAGTTGAAAATCATCATAATATATCATTTAGTTTCATTACTCATATGACAATATCATAGTAGAGCATGAAAATTTCAAAATTAAAAATCAAATTAGGTTTTTGAAAAAAGAAAATTATTCATTTGGTCAATGTGGAAACTGACCCTAAACTACGGTAATTGTGGGGGGGGAAAAAAACACTCATTAGTAATAATAATAATAAATTCAATAATTAGTTCTAAAACTTTCCCCAAATGGAAGACACTCAAACATACTTTTCAATTCCATTTAGTTTCCTCCAAATTTTGTTGGCTAGTTTTGTAATATGAACTCCAAAAAATGATGATAAGCTCTAATATTTTGCTCAAACATTATCCAACTCCCAATCATATGTTTTTGAAATTAATCATTTTCTACGAATTAGAATAGCTTGAAGCCATCCCTTGTTAGTGGAAATTTAAATTTTAAAATTTTAAAATAGAGGAAAAATATTCATGTTACTCTCTTTTTTAATAACCGTTGGACGGGTTATTTTTCGGGGGACCTCACAGGTTATCAATATCAACATCAAAAAGGGGTGCTTGGCAGTTCATCAAATACCCGGTCAGTAACCATGGTTAACATGCCGGTTATACTCTGGTAATTTTTTTAAATAAAAAACTGTTATTTTTTGTCTGTTTAAAAAAAGTGTTAGTATTTAAAGATTGATGGGATGACCCAATTATCATCGAGGGAGGTCATTCGAGTTTGAAAACTCAATACCAGAAGGTTATCAATCTAACCGGTCGTAAACAATCAAGAGCAGACTGGTAGCTTGTTAATATCCTAGTTGATAACCGGGAAAACCCTAGATAACCGGCCAACACCGGTTTTAGCTGTGAACAGCCGGTTATGATGCTGTGATGACGTGCGCAGACGCAGATACCCGCCAGCCGTCATGGAGATAGCGTGACAACCGACCAAATCTACCGGAACTGGAATGTGCTTTTGTCGGAAAAAGGATTTCCCGAAATGTAGCTGAAACGGAGATAATGAGGGTGAGATTGTAGGAAGGAGAGAGGACGCATATGAAGATTTTTTGCCCGGTAGTAGATTTTGTAAAGTCTATGAAGATTTTGTGAAAGTAGTAGATTCTGAAAAATCTACATAGACTTTGTAAAATCTGCCAGACATTTCCAAAATGTACCAATATGCTGAAAATCTACCCACTCACAAGGCAGATGGCTATGGATGAGGCCCCGGACTTCGCTTCTTCGCCTTTCTTCTTCTTTCCTCTTCTTCTTCCTCACGCGCGCGGCGCTCTTGGATCGCGAGCCCTGAGAGTCTAGAGCTCGACGGAATGTTGTTGTCGCAGTGAGACGGAATCTCGACAAAAGCTCGACGGCAAGCGACTGGAGTTGAGAGTGCAGAGAGTTCTCGTGTGTGGTGCTGAAGGCGGGCATCTTTTTTTTGTTATCTTTCGTATCTTTTGTAGAAGGAGGAAGGGTGTGGGGTTTGTAGTGACGACGCACACGGTCTGGAGCTTGGAGACAGAGAGAGAGAGAGAGAGAGAATTTGAGGAAGCGGAGGGTGGAAGGGCCAGATGCTTGCTGGAGCAAGAAAGACGGGAGATCGTAACAGGGAGGGCATGGGGGGAGACAGTCATGGAGGTTGAAAGGATTTGAGAAGAGGCAGGACTATGGGTAGCAGGGGACATGAGGAGGAAGAGGACTGAAGAAGAAGAAGAAGAAGAAGAAAACCAACAACAAAAACAACAAGGGGCGTGTGATGGAGAGATGAGCGATGCTGGAGTGGGTCATGAAGATGTTGGTGGCATGCTGGCGGCCCGTGCAACGGTATGCGCACATGGGGGCGGAGGCAGCGGATCGGCAAGATGCCTTGCTCTGGTACAAGGACTTGAGCCCGCATGGGTCGGGGGAGTTCTCCATCGCCGTGGTGCAAGCGAACACGCTGCTAGAGGATCAGAGTCAAGTGGAGTCAGGCAAGTTCGGGACGTTCGTGGGGATTTACGATGGACATGGAGGCCCTGAAGCTTCGCGCTTCATCAACGACTCGCTGTATTACTACCTGCAGAAGTTTGCGGAGGAGCAGCAAGGTATGTCTGTCGAGGTTATTCGGAAAGCTTTCATGGAGACAGAGGACAAGTTCTTTGCCATAGTGCAGAAGTCTTGGCTGACCAAGCCGCAGATTGCTGCTGTTGGCTCTTGTTGCTTGGTGGGAGTAATCTGGGGTTCTAAGCTCTACATCGCTAATCTTGGCGACTCTCGAGCTGTGCTGGGCACTCTCTCCCGATCGACCACCACAGGCCCCATAGTTGCCATGCAAGTCTCCGCAGAGCACAATGCTAGTATAGAGTCTGTGCGACAGGATCTTATGGCTCTGCACCCGGATGACTCTCACATCGTGGTTCTCAAACATGGAGTGTGGAGAGTCAAGGGCCTGATTCAAGTCTCACGCTCCATTGGTGATGTGTATTTGAAGAAGGCAGAGTATAACAGGGAGCCACTGCTCTCACGCTTCCGCCTTCCTGAGCCTCTTCGGCGGCCTGTTTTATCAGCAGAGCCAGATTTCCATGTCCACATGCTCAGACCACAAGACCGGTTCATCATTTTTGCATCTGATGGCCTCTGGGAGCACCTAAGCAACCAAGAAGCTGTGGAAATTGTGCACAACCATCCAAGAGCTGGAATTGCAAGACGGTTGATCAGAACAGCTCTGCAAGAAGCTGCAAAGAAGCGAGAGATGCGGTACTCTGATCTCAAGCGAATTGAACGTGGAATACGAAGACATTTCCATGATGACATAACTGTAGTGGTTGTTTTTCTGGACCATGAATTGCTGAGCAGAGGTAGCAGTAGTATATCTCACCATACCTCTGTGAAAGGAGGGATGGACAACCACAAAGGGGTTTTAGGATCTCCCGCCGAGCCATCTTGATCTTCCTCAAACACAACTGCTGCTGCCACTGTGGGTGTCAACCATCAAACTCAGCATCTAAAAGATGATGGAGAAGCAACTAGAATTCTCTGCAACTGTGTTTGAAATGTCAGACCACAACATTCTCAAAAAAACTTCTCACTTTTGACTTCACTGTTTTCCTGGAAGCTATGGAGTTTGCGCTTTGTTTGATAACCTGAAGTGGTGCAGTGGAAATCTGGAAATTGCTTTGCTGAATATAATGATGCAGAGAAAGAGAGAGAGAAATCCTTTGCAAATGTGTGTTTTTTTGTCCTCTTGTTGCTTATCCAGGAAGGTTTGCAGTTCCTTTCTGATGTTGAACCACTGGTCTGCATACCATTGCTTTGTTATTGAATAGAGGAGGAGATGCTTTGCAATGTGTTTTGAGTCATAAAAGCTTAATATTAGAGAGCTCTATTAAGGCTTCAGTGTTTGTTTGCAATTGTGAGACTTCTTAGGTCAAACTTTGCATGTCAACCTAGTCTCGGCTCTATGGCAAATTGTTGGGGCACTTGATGTCTCACTCTCCAGTTTCTTGAGGCAGGTTTTAGGTTTTAAGTGTATCAGCATCATTGTCAAAATGGTTGTATGTCATCCTGGTTATTTGTAAGACCATTGCTGGACAGGAAGAATTTTTCATAAAATCAATTCTATCACTCTCAATTTGAGCTCTATTTTGAATCTTCTTGAAGAGCTGTAACAAGATTCAGCAGCATGGAAATAGTACTTAGTCACTAGCTGAAAAACTGTGTTTTTACTTTTGTTTTCCTGGTCCAGATTCTCTTTCTCTGTTCACAAGCTGCAGGTTTTCTGCTGCCTATCTGATTATTGAACTTTGATACTTACTGCGATGTGGTGTAAACTGGGTTTTGGAGCTAAGCTTCCACAGTGACAGCAACTTTTGGTGGCATGGTGCAAAATGTGTGCAGTTGTGAAGGCAAGCTGACCCACCAAGCCAAATAAGCTCTCATAAGGATCTTAAGCTGATCCTTTATGTTTCTACTAACTCTGGTTCTTGCATGGCAGTGATTGCAGTGGTGAGTTTCCAGTATTATGGTGGACAAGTCCACCTACTGATGACCATGGACATTGCATTCTGCCCCACTTCAGGTTCCTGTTTGGGGTTCTTTTTTGCATTTTCATCTAAATTCGTGCTTGTAGCCCTCTTTGGATAGATCATGTGCCAATCTGTATCTGCTGGAATGACTTGTGGTTTGAAAATCTCAGTGCATACTGTATTCAGAGTTTTGTACCCAGTCTGGATCAAGTTGTGAAAATCCGTCAGTATATGCTGAAATGACTTCTGTTTGTAGAAATCCATGAAAATGGACATTCAATTTGGAGTCATACAAATTAGGTTTCACACTAGTCACCCTTTCCTTGGGTATCGATGAACTCTGTGCCAGCAATGTACTTGCAGACTTAGTGGTCAGACCTTAACATTGTTGGTACTTTCTGCTTACTTTGTGATGGCATATTTACATTTCATTAGTTGCTGGATTGCAATGCTTATGTGTCTCCTCTGCATGGACTTCATATTGATGGAAGCGCTGTTGCATGGATTGAAAAAAATGAAGTTTGTTCTATTCTGATGTGTTAGTTGCAATCTAGATGGGCATTAAAAAGTGTTCTATTAGTTTTAGATATGTAATTCAAATTAGGAAATGATGGAATCAGAAGCAGAAAGATCAAATTCCAAGAGAAGGCTTTGTTGAAACAATAATTGAATTTGAGGAATTTCCACATGAAGGTGTGAAAGCTCTGAGCTGCCATGAAATTTGTTTAGCAAAATTGCATTGAATGGGACTTGCTTTCATATTGAAAATGGGTCATTCAAGGTGTTCGCTAAATGTATCTTTTCATTATCTTTGAATTGGCACTTGGACAGGTAACTAAAGGGTTAGTGTGAATTTTATAGTTTTAAAAGGCAATTATGGTTAGGAGAGTTTTAATGTCCATTATTGTGCAACTGCATTGGAGATACAGTATAGAAGTGGGAATCATGGTGGGATTAATGAAAATGTCACAAGGTGGAGATGGGAAATCATGGGAAAAAATCAGTATTAAACTTCACTTTAAAACTTCAAAAAGCGTAATCATCATGACTCCTAAATGTTTTGAATAACATAACATTTGACCTAAGTGTTACATCTTGATTGGAGAACAATTTGGCAACACTTTTGGAATGGTTTACAGATATCAATTTGCAACCTCTTCTTTCAAAAAAGTTGGGAAATTCTTGATAATGGGTGATTGATTGTGTTTCATGGTAATTGAAGCATAATACACAATGTCATCGTGAAGGAATGTTGAATACTATTGTCCATTGGTTTGTAGATCTCTTTCACTGCAATGATATATAGTAGATTAGCAATTGAGGAGGCTGAAAAACTAAAAATTTCAATATTGATCAGAGAACAATTTGGCAACACTTTTGGAATGACTTACAAATATCAATTTGCAACCTTTTCTTTTGAAAAAATTGGGCAATTGTTGATTTATGGGTTGATTGTGTTTCATGGCAATTGAAGCATAATACACAATGCTATTTTGGAGGAATGTTGAATACTATTGTCCATTGGTTTGTAGATCTCTTTCCCCATTAGGATATATAGTAGATTTGCAATTGGGCCCATCTTTAGGTTCCATAAGTCATTCTTTTGGGTGACAATTCTATTGTGAAAAATGTTTTCAAACATGTGGAAACCTTTTCATATTTGTCTTTTTGTATGTTCACATTTCAATTGTCACATGTGGAAATCTAATGTTTTTGTCCTCTAACATGACACCAACACACATTTGAACTCAAAATGTCACATTGGATAAAAGGATAATCCTCTTTAAATCTTTTAAATAGATATGGTTTCACATGATTTTTTTGATATAGGGTAAAATTGCTGATCATGGAACATGTACTTATCAATGAACATTTTTCAATATTTTTTTAATTCCTTAGCCAAATTGAGTGATTTTTTTGTAATTGAATGCGCAAATTGGAAGGCTACAATTCTTTGAACATCAAAAGTAAAAGAGCAATGTAGAAAACATAGGAAGAGGATGAATGATAATTTGCTTCAATTTTTTTGAAAGAATAGCTCTCAAACCTTGTCTAGTTCCAACTCCATATCTTCCTCATTTTTAGTCCATTTTGAATTATTTAAAAACAGATGGTTGTGCCAACTAGGGCTTTACAAAACTTCTTTGTATTCCAAAGCCAAAGATGCAACAATCAAAGATCTTAAGCAGAGAATCCTAATTTGTTTCATTCACTTGTCATTGAACATTGAACCCCTTTACACCAAACACCCCATATCTTGCACATTCCTTTACCAAATTGAGAGATTTTTTTGGTATTGAAAACATTAGGTGGAAGGCTAAACATGTTCTTTGAGTTTCAAGATAGGAGCAACAATGTGTGAGGATTCAACCTCATTTGAGTTTTTAAGTGTTCGTTCATCTATCTTAATTGATACACAATATTTTTCAAAAATATTTTCAATAGGTGAGGATTGAATTTCTTTTTTTCAAATAAATGGAATAGAAAATGAATTTATGAAAATTTCAAGATTCATATGGATGTTTTTTGATATTTTAAAATTGAATGAATGAATGAAAATATATTAATTTTTTACTTCACATCAATTAAACGTCATTGGTAATGTGGAGAAGCATGAAGCTCAAGTTGAGGTATGAGCTTCAAGTTTTTGCACCAAGGTGAATGAATCGAAACCTTAGTTTCATATTTGTTAAATTTGAATTTTAAAAAAATTATGATGCATTGTAAAAAATAATACCAACTATAAAAAATGAATTACAACTAATATCAAATTCCAAATGTTTATTTTTCCATTGGATTTGGACAACCAAGCTTTAAGTTTTAGTGAATATCCTTTTTTATATGCATATTTAACCAAATGTGCATTTTAATGGTTGACAATTCCTTTGGAAAAATAGGTGAAAAATAATATTTTTTATGTACTAAAATTCAATATTCTAATACCTCTTAGTACATATCAATATATTCGTATTAATATTGTACTAGTAGAAACTTGCATTCATCAATATCATACCAAGTTGAAATGATGTTTCACAAAATGTTTAATACCATTATTGGCTAGTATGGAAGTTTTATAAAATACCCATGTACCTTCAACTAAGGCCCATTGGGTATGCATGCTCAAAAGTCCATAACATATCAACATTAGTTCACATTAGTTCATATGCCACATATCATGAGCCTATAACCTTATTGGGATTAAAAACATAATTAGGTATACCATGAAGTGAATTATACATGATAATCCAAGTTAGATGGGAAGCATAATATAATTTTTTTGAAAAGGTGGATGAAACATATGGATCGCCAGTTGTGAAATCAAATATCTAAACTTGGTTAAACCTTGAGTGATGAATTGTTCAAAACGACACAAAACATCGTTATGCTATGGGTGCTTAGAGGTCATAGGTTGCATTTATATGTTGTTGAAAAGGAAATGTGTTTGAGTTGATATGAACCAATATAGGTAGAAATAAAATCCATTATTTAAACTCAACAACTTATAAATTCAACATGAAGTTGAAAATGCACAATTATTATAGTTTGGGTAGACCAAAAGTAGGACCAAAATTGGGGCCAATTCCTCAAAAGATATAAGCAAAGAAACTAACCAATGAGTTTTAAAACCTTTTTTTGTGAGAATTTGGACCTAGAATATAGGAAGTTTTGATTTTCAAAAACATACAACATGAAAGGAATTATAAGAATTCAAGAGTGAAGAAACAATATATGAAACGAAAAGGTTGTTGAATCAAATAAGGGATAAATGAAGTTGAATTTGTCCCAACATAGAGATTGAGTTTCCATGCCTTGAATCTTGTAAAACATCTTGTAAAAGGATGTCATAAATGATGACATTTAGGTTATAATCTTCTTAAAAAGTCAATAAATGTGGGAAAAAACAATGTATAAATACCAAACAAAGGTCAAAGATAAATTCTTGTGAAGTTTTATTTAATTGGAATGCAACCAACTTATAAACATAATTAAGTTTTAAAAATCATTTAAACATGTCCATAATATTAAAAGGAGATGTCATGATATGTTTTTAATATTCACTTTTCAAAGTGTATAATGTTTTTCATAAACATACTAGTCACTTGAATGGCAAGTTTCATGGAGAAACTAATGCAACATCAAACTTTCAAACATCACCCATTTGTTGTGAATGCCATATAATGGAAAACAATTTATTCCTTTGTTAAACATCATCACTTGACAAACATTCATATTGATGTCATGATTTGAAGTTTAACATAAATGATTAAGCTCCACAACACATTGTTTTATTTCCTTCACCATTGAAACAACATTATTTACTACTTGATATTAAATTACACGCTAGATCAAATTTGTATTAAAAAAACGTCCTAAAAATATGCACATTCAATATGAATATATTTTCAAGGATAATTGAATATTAAATTTTGTGGTAGTTTACACATTGCCATACATTTACAAACCTTCAGTGGTACTTGACAATTTGAAACATTATACATTGTCATTTTTTATACATTGTCATTTTTTTTTTACACTATCAAAAGAAATAATTCATTAACTTTGAATAAACAACATCATTATGTACTTCAACAAATAGCAATTCAACATGGATCATCATTTAAAAAATGAACACATATGTACAGACATAAATACCCAAAAAAATTAAGGTTGCTTAAAGACCTTTGTTTACCCAATTATAACATTCTAAATTAGATGCAACAAAACATTTTTTTTAGATAGAAAACACAACACCGAAAGTAAATTTGATGAAAATTTATAAAGCATCAACATGCCACAATTAAAATTTTAGTCATTTAGTTTTAATAAAAACCTAGTGCATTTTTTATAATGTATTCACAAGGTACAATATTGCAAATAATCTTTCATCCATTGTTTAAGTAGGTGCTTCATTTTTAGGTGGGAATCACATTTTCACCTTGCATTTTATGTTTTTCCATAAAACTTGCTCTTTGTCAAGTTAACTCTTAAATGTTTACTTGTTCATTCCTTGCACTTGAGTTACTATATACTTGAGCTATTAACAACTTCCTTGGTGATCAATATTTATTCCGAGTTCCCAATGTTTGAGTTACTAACAACTTCTTTTTGAGTTAAATTTTGCGCATTCATTAATGAGATTTTACATTTGCCTTTGTGAATTAATATTTAATGAAAAATCTACATAATAGACCTCCTATTATACCCAAAAACAAATTCTCCTATTGTTTTAACATTGTGTAAAGTCCTTGAGCAAAGGCAATACTACAATTGAACCTATGATCAACTTTACCTTGTGTGGGCCCTTATTTTAATAATGTTGTCGGCCTTGGGCTTAAACTTCCACATTGCCCAAAACTTTCCCCACCAATTCTAGGCATGTCATTAACAAAACAAAACCAAAAGATGTTGGAACATCATCTCACCATTGAAAAAAAACCTCAAATTCATTTTTATTTTTTATTACATAAAATCAACTAGTCAAAACCCCAATCCCAACATTTTCATTATGGTAAAAACCCTTACCCTACTTTGGTTTTCGCCAATACTAATGGTTTAGCCATATTTAATGGTGAATTTTTTTAAATTGAAAACTTCACAAGTGACAAATGTCATTTGTATGGCCTACCAAAATTCTATGTACAAATTGACAATAACATACTAACTTATCAAAATATCATTTAAAATTAAAATTAGAACTTGTAATTGATTAATTGTTGTTTGGAAAGTTTTGCACCAATGCATTAATGTTTATGTTTAAACATAAATTTGATGTTGAATATAATGATGTTTTCTTTAACATGTTATGTCCATTTGTTTGTGTTGAACATATGTTGAACTCATCATTGCCTTTCAAAAGACATCCCATATGCGAACACACAAACTTAAAGGAAATCACATTGTTATCATCATTTTGACTTTTAAATAGCTCATGTGAACATCTTTTCTACTCGTGATATTCATTGTTTATTCCTTACATTGCCATAGTCTATTTGTTCTTTTCACTTCCAATGTTCGTTCCTCCTTATGAACTCCATTGGTTACTTGTATATAAGATGGAAATAAGGACAAAGATGTGAATCACGTCTAACTTTTGTGCATGTTCAATATGGATATCATTTCTTATCATACAAATTTATATTTTTTTAGTGAAAGTCTTGTATATTGTTGAACGTCCCTCTTAATTTATTGTTTTTACCCAAGGTTAGGATCATGACCAGTGTTGTGTAGGTATATCATTTACTTGGATATACCCACCAAGTACAAGTAAGGTATATTTTTACCAAGTACCTTTTTTTTCAAAATAAATATATTTGAATCAAATGGATACCCTTTTCATAACCTTGGATATATATTTTTTAATATTCACATCCAAGACTGCGTATGTTCTCAAACTTGGGAAAATCTTATTAAGGTAAGTTTCACCTAAACCTTAAAATCATGCCATTATTTCACTTAAGCCCTAAAATTGCCACCACTATTCACATAAACCCTAAAATTGTCACCATAGTTTAACTTAAACCCTAACATTTTAAGGTGGTTAAACTTTGTTTATAAGTAAGTTGTATCTGTATTTGCTTCCCTCTTTCGTTTTAAAGGCTCTATGTGCGGGTGTGTTCAAGCTTTGTGAAATTTGGTATGTATATTTGTTTTTGTGTGTTGTAATAAAAGATTATAGAGGATGAGGGATTTTATAAGGGAATTTTGTGCATGTGCATATGCTTCCTTTGTTGTATTTGTAATAGGAAATTTTGGAATACGGAAAAGTTTGCATTTTGTGTGTGTGGATTTGCTTCCTTTGTTGTATATGTAGTAGGAAACTCTAAAGTACAAGGGAGTTTGTAAAGGAGTTTTGACCTTGCTTGCTTTATCTATTTTCTATTTTCGAAGTAAGTTCGTCATAGCTACCTAATTCATCAACTATAGCCAATAATAGCTACAATAGTAACTATCAATCCAACAACCTAGGTTGAAAGAGTAGCCATCAACACAAGGGACAACACTAAACAAGGACAACAACAATATCATATTAGGTAAAGCTCCCTATTCCCTAGTTAATTTTGTGAATTTCCAAGTTGCCACGAAGTTTCCAAGTCATTTCAAGTTTTATTATTTAGCTAGTTTTGTGAATTGCCAAGTAATTAGGAAATTTTAAATAATTTCCAATTTTGTTATTCCTTGGCCAATTTTTGTGAATTTCCAAGTAGCTTTCAATGTGTGTGTGTGTGTGTGACTTTTGTTTTAAAAGAGAATTAAAGGAAAAGTCTAAAATTGTGTGTTTCATGTCTTGTTGCAACTTCCCCATGGCAAATGAAAGCCCCAATTGTCTTATTCTAGTTCCAGATGGTGATGGCCACATTATTGTTGCTTCTTCTTCCACTTGTACATTTAATACCACTATTCATAAATCAAGTCAACAACTAGCTGCATTATTCCAACAAGCAAAGTTTTGAACTCCATGGGATTGAAAATTTGCTCCTCGGGCATTTTTCAAACCAAATAATGATGAAATTGTGTCCTTTGAAACAAAACAAATTCTTTGTTATATTTTGTGTCATTTAATTCCTTTGGATGTTCATGTTTTGGGATTAAAAACTCAAGGTAGGAAATAATTAATCTTTTATAAAATTAAAAATGGAACTTCAACCATGAAAAAATTGTGAAATTGAATAATATAACATTTTTAAAACATATGTTAATGAAATTATACAACGATGATGTATAATTATTGAAACAAATGTCTCTAAAAAACAAAGCTCCAAGGTTTGAAAAGTTGTAACTCCAAGATCCATTTCTGCATTTTTCAATAGCATTACAACATATAAAAAAATAGATGAAAGCAAAAAAAAATTCACTGATGATCTTGTGTTAGCTGTTGTAAAAAGGTTATTTCCTTTAAACATATTTGAAAACATATGGACGAGGCGATTTGGCTTATGAATGGAACCAACATTGGTGTTTCCATCATTTAAAACCTTAACAAAAAAGGCATTTCCCTTGTATGGTGAAATGCACACTTGAACAGTTTCTTTTGCCTTATATCAATGTTACAATATCTATCACAACAACATTTGACTTTTGGATGAAGAAAGGTGCACTTGATAATTTTACCCTTGTGATTAATTTCTTAACATTGAATTGAGAACCAAAACATGTTACAATTGGTTTATTTGAAGCAAAAGGCACTACTAGAATTAATCTTATTAATCAATTGCAAGTTTTGTTTGAAGAGTACAAATTGATTAACAAAAAATTTTGTTATGTGAAAAATGAAGGCCTGAATCTATTTATAATGATAAATGTTTTTAAATAAGTTGTTAGTTGTGAAGGATTAGGGATATTGGCACCATTTGAAGGTGTTTGTTTTGGACATGCCTTTTTTAAGCTTGTCAATATGCAACTTTTAATGAAGGTCCAAGCATGATTGGGTATTTTACAAAGGCCGATTTTTTTTTTAATTCAATTTTACATTGCAATAGGGTACTTGGCTTTTGTCACACTCATAGTACTTAAGGTGTTTGTGGTAATAATCTTGGGACAAAAAAAATAAAATTAATGTTCCTTATGATTCTGTGAACTTTTTTTCTTAAGAAACGAAGTTTTGGATTTTTTTCCAAGACTTGGTAGGAATCCTAAAACTTGTTCAAATTTGACATGTTATACATAGAATAGTACCTTAGTAATGTATTTATCCATGAAAAAAATCAAACTTTCAATATGAATGTGCCATTATGTTACAACATGTTTAATTGAAAGGGTCCATTTGATATAAAACAAGAAGGTTTTTTTTGGTACCCCAATTATGTTTTGACTCATGAGAAGGTAAGTTCAACTTTGCAACCTATGAGCATCAAATCTATACAATCTTCAATTCAAGCTCATATAACATGGTTGAAAAAATCAAAAAAAGGAAGGGTAAAATGGAAAAAAAACTTATTTGATTGCATGTTTGCAACCACAAAAACTAGGCACAACGACGAAGACAAGGTTTGCATCCAAAGTGGCAATGTTCTAACAAGCCTTTGAATATAAGGTTGCTATTCATGTTTGTTACAATCAACAAACATTAGGTTTACAATGCAAAATTCCAACAACACAAAGTTGGGCCATTGTAGAAATCATTGTTTCAACCTTGGCCTTAGTTGTATCAAGTTGTGTGTTAAAGCAACATCATGATTATTGGTTGTTGAATGATGCATTTGGAAATGTAATTGTGAAATTGACAAATGAAAGACTTGTTCAGTAGAAATCCACATGAGTTTTATTCCTACATTTCAATTAGATGCAAAGTTTCTCTTATTAGCAAGTAGGATGTGATTGGAAATCACTCGTGTGCTCACTACATTTTTGGATTTTTTGCATCAATTTGATCCAAAAACAAACTCACACAATGCTGGTTCTAATGTTTGATCCTAGAATCAAAGATTTTTTTATTTTGAATAATTATGTGGGAATAAAAATAGCCACAATTGCAACAACAAAGTATGATTCTAAAACTAATTCCCCTTTTGTGTTCAACTTATCAAAAAAATCATCCTTTTATTGAACACCCATCAAATTATGGTCCCCAAAAACAACCATTAACAATGTTTGGTGCAAGATTCATTCAAGATCAAATTGCCATGGAACATGTAAATTTTTTGTTTTTACAATCATATGTAAGTTTAAAATTTTTTTAATCATAAATTTTAATAAAAAATATTTAAATCAAATGTGTATAGCAATTTGTCTTTGACTATAGGTGCAATGAAAACTTGCATGTTTTTTAAATTTGCAATTGGTTGCAAAGTCTTGTAAAAATCCATTAAAGTGGTGGAAAGCACATGAAGCACAATTTCTTGTTGTTAGATATTTCGTTCATTAGATTTTAAGTGTTGTGACAAACCAAATTGAAGAAGAACGAATTTTTTGTATTGTTTCAATTTTGACAAGGCTTCATAAATGTTGACTTGGAACTCGAAACTTAAATCAATTTTGTATTAATTTCCAAGAATTATCCAAATGATCCACACTTTGGTTGTGAAACATTTGTAGGGACTCAATCTCTTGATGACTTTGGGGTTGTAGAAGAAAATCAAATTGAAGAAAAGTTTGAAGACTAATTAGATCATTATGTTGAGCTTGTTGATATGGGAAATTTTGAATTTTAAATTTACATTTATGTTTGATAAGGCAAGTGACATGTTGTCCAATTTTATTTCAATGTTTTTTTCATTTTATGTATGTTTTAAAAATATATATATATTTTAATGTAATTTTATTATTTTAATTTGACATCATATGTGTGCATTTCCCATTAGATTTAGGCCTATGACAATTGTTTAAAGGAATTCCAAAGTGTGAAAAATATTTTCATTTTTTATAAATAAGGTAAAATTATTTACACTTACTTTATTTTTAAAACGCTAACCATGGGTATATGATAGGGGTTACCTAGACCCTACCCACCTACCCAAAATTATAAAATTTGTTTACTTGGACCTTATCTTAATGGAACAAACAAAAAAAATAATGTACCCTTGCGCTTGGGTAAATAAAAAAAATAAAATTCATATACCCTTACCTTAAGATATATCAAAAAATATATACCCACACAACACTAGTCGTGGCATATTATTGACACAAATTTTCACTCATGTGACTTTTGACAACTACTTTGATGATTGGGGGATCAAATTGTTTCCAAATCAAAATATCTTTAATTTGTTGGGGAGATGTCAAAAATAGTTACAAAATACTAGCATCAAATGATAGAGGGAATTATAATGTTTTAAAGATTCAAAACATTATGTGTTTTAGTTTTGGGAATTAGTTTTGGGGTTCCTAAGAAGTTTAACCATTTTGATGTAATCTTCACAAACAACCTTAAAGTATATTATATGAAAAAAAGTTATATTTCTTCTAAAGTCCAAGCTATATGAATATATGATGGATCCAAAGCAAGTCCATGGCTCAATTTGGTTTTATTTGCACTAATCACTTGATTAAAAAGTGCTCACAAGTGTCATTTTTTTCCTAATCTTGTCATGAAGCTTTCACACACCTCTTTTGTTTTAGTGTGTGGAGTTAGGGAATATGTTTTGGGTTTGTTTTTTCTATTGATATCATTTTGGGGTGTTAAAAATAATACCTTGGACAAGCTTGGGGTGTGTCACAATAAACACAATAAATTGTGTTCACATTTGAATTATGTGAATAAAAATTTTCATCAATAATAATATATTTTGTATACACCCCTCTTATGTGAGTGAGAGCTCAAGGCAAGAAAACTTGCATTCACATACATATGAACTATGGCAATGAAAGTAGTAAATATTAATAACTTGTGTTCATCTTGGTTTATGTGAATGAGGGTTTGTGTCTTTAATGACTTGTATTTACACTTGTTAGATTTATGTGAGTTTGTGCCCCATGAAACCAAATTCTCTTTTTGCATGCAAAGGAAAAGGAGTGTAATTATAAAGTTTGTATTTTGGTGGTGTTTTACATGTTTGTTGTCCCAACTTTCATCATTGCATTTTTGGTTTGAATTTTTGGGCTAATGTGATTATCATAAGAAACAATGGATATGATGATGGCAATGACAAGAACAATATGAATTGTTCGCATGTTCAATGAATTGCAATATTAAAAAAGTTTTGCTTTCATTGTTATGTCTCATTTTTCTTCTTCTTCATTTGATTCCTCTTCCTTTTCTTTTTCATTATTCTTGTGATCGTTTTAATTTTTGAATCAAATGTATACATAACAACAAGATGGACATGCTTTTGATGTTTGATACTTCGTTGTAAAGACAATATATGAAAAAAGTAGAGGTGTTCATAGTGCTAAAGGTGTTAGTTTTGGTGTGAGAAAAAACATTAATGATGAAGTTGCGAGATGTGAAGCTATAATCATCAACAAGACATACAATGAAAGGTTTAAATATGAGCAGATAGCTATGGGGATTTTGTTTTGTTTTGGTTTTGAATTAAAATTATCAAAGAAATTTTGTTTGGTTATAACAAGTTGCAATTCCATTTGTTGTTTGTTGTTCTTTGACATGTATGTTGATCATGATATTCCAATGATCTTGAACCATGTAATTTCAAAAACATTTATTTCCTAAAAAATGAAAAATTTCACCATTTGAAGTTTTTTTAATGCCCTTTTATTTTCAAATGATATATTTTTAAAATCTTGTCTAAACAATGAAATATATAAACAAAAATGTTGACATTAACTCATTGAATATCATGTAGCCACATTAACATTATGAATGTATTTCTTTTATAATTGATCCTTAAGATTGAAATTTTGGTGTTTAACAACTTACACTTTTCATATGAAATAAATATTGTTTTTCCCTCCATCAATTCTTCAAGGTGTCAAATGGATTTTAAACTACAATTTTGCACTATTCATGACAAAATCAAATCAGTTTTTGTTCACATTTGCATTAGGGAAGCAAATTTTGTAACTTTTGATCAAGTTCGACTAAATGAAGTAAATTAAATTCCTTAATATAAACATGTGCACTTCAAAATTGTGAATGTTAATTATCAGGTCATATTAGAGTTTCATGGGTTTGTAAATGTTTCTAAAAATTAAAACATTTGAATTGGCCACCATGATGAACACCATCATATATAAATACATTCCAAAAATAAAAAAATAAATGCATCACAAAAACCTTCCAATACCAATAAATAATAAGAATATTATCCAGTGTTGACCTTTCAATAAAAAATTTCATTCATCACATATGAGGTCATTATATGTTTTGTTTTCATCAAATCTCACATTTATTTAACCTATATTTGGTTCATTAATTATGCCATTTGAAGCTTATGAACATCCTCCACAAAAGTCAATTTTAGAAAAATAGATTTTTGTTTATAATATTTATCTATAATTAAGCAAAAATTCATTTGGGGCTTATGACGTGTTTACAAATTGATTAACCCTTTTATTTTATTTCCCACAAAAATTGATGAAAATTGATCATCTAACTTATAAAAGAAAAATAAAAGTTTAAAAAAATGATGCAATAATAAGGCATAAAGAAAAAATGAAGGGAAAAAAAGGGGGAAATTTTTTTGATAAAAAAGAAATAAGGAATAAGGAACAAGAAAACATGAAGATTTTTTAAAATTCATTATATACAATAAATGATATCTAAATATTTTATAATAATGAGATGGTTGTTATGCATTATATTATATTATTGTTATTATTATAAAAAGAGGCACCCACCAACCCTAAATGACAAAACATACACAAATTGTAATCCCTCAACATTGGAAAAATTGCAACACAAATTCCTGTTCAATTATGATGTTGAACATGCACATGGAAAAATAAAATAAAATGTGAAAGGTTATAAAATGCCTTCCACCCATCACTAGTATCAAAGCAATGAAATCACATTAACCCTATCTTTAGTGAATCAATACTAATGTCCAAGACACAAAGGATCTGAGGCAAGTTTGCAAAGTTCTAAAGTTCTTCCTTTTGACCTTTCCATGTGGTATGAAACATAAGTTCAAGTCTATGCAAAAAGCTTTTTATGAGACAACTTTCTATCCTAAGATCTCCAATGGCAAGAAGACTCTGCCATTCATGCTTGTTAGCTCTCAACAAAGTTTCTAAAAAACTCAACCATGATAATGATGCCAAGCTCTTTACAAAACCCAATAGAGAAAAGAGAAGAACCAAGAAACCACAAAGAATTAAAAAGGAACACACACAAAAAGAAGAGTAAGACCTAAACAAGGAGAGAAGAAATTTTAAGCAAAAGAGAGAAAGTTTTGAAAGGGCATGAATTTTTTAAGACAAATTTGGGTTTTAGAAAATCGGCCCAATTTATGATTAAGAAGCCAACTCTTAAGTAATAAATTATTTTGAAGATGTGAAAAAAATAGAAAATAGAAATAGAAACTTTTCAATAGAATTTTCTCACCATTTGATGGAAACTTTAAAGGGTAAAAATGTTTTCTTTAAGTAAATAAAATTAAGATTGCCCATCTTGAACAATGACAAAAGGAGCAACAAATCTTCAAGAAACAACAAAATTGACTAACATACCTCCAAATTTAAATATGAAATAATAAAATTGCCATCTAGAAATCATAAATTATACCTACATATTCTAGATGAGAAAATGATCATGTTTAAAAGCCTTTGGAGTCTTGGGAAATATAGATCCAAGAAATTGCAAGAGAACCCATTAGAATTCCAATTAAAGCTCATAAAATAATTTAGCTATTTAATGCTGCTAGCAATAGAGTCTCTGGACTATCAGGACTAGCCTATCATTTACAAAACTCCATACTAAGAATTACTTAAAGAAAGAAAAACATGGATAAGAATACAGATTCAATAAGATGAACCCAAAAAGGATCCAATTCATAAGAGATGTAAAATTTGGTTATAAAAAACTGCACAATTCAGTACCCATTGGTATACCTATTAAATGCATAACAAATTATTGACCCAAAATGACAAATTTTATGCAGTAATGGTCATTCTTCTAGGGGAAATCATACCAAGAAACCCATCAATCGAAATGCACTGCATTTCAAAAACTTGATATTCTAATTTAACTGTGTGAAGTCATGGAGAGAACTCATTATTACACCAATCTACTTTTGCATGAAATGCTCCCAAAGATGATTGATACAAATGCAAAAGGCTGCATGTGTCTTCAATCTTTAAGCTTCATCCCCTTCACTTTTCATCTTATGAAATCAATCAAATCTTTTACTAATGATTATTTCAATTGACTACAATACACATGTTGCATGACACTCTTTGACAACATGCAACATTGGTGGCTTGCCCCAAAAAAAAAGAAAAAAACCCGTTGATAGTAGACATACCAAAGGGGCCCTTTGGGAAAAAAAACCATCTAGATTGTCCTAAACTTGTTAATACTAGATAAATCTTTGATGCCAAAATTCTACAACACATACCAATGGGCCCTTTGGGAGGAGAAAAAAGCCAGTTAGATTTTGTCCTCAACACATTACCTACTACTAGGAGCATTTATCAGGTCATTACTTAAAAACCTCTCCAAAAGCAAGTGCAGTTGTTTCTGGTCCAGTGGCTGCCACACACAAAATCAGCACAGAAAATAAAAATTTAGCATGTGTATTGCATACAAAAAAGGAATACCCTTTTTCCACAAGTTAGTATGCTATGTCTACACAAGTTAGTACACTATGTCTAGGGTAAGTCACTTGCACAATGAGGTTCATTGTGTTCAAAAGGTTTGAACCCTTGTGAATGAGGGCAGTAGCCCAAGCGAGCAGGCACAAGAAGAAACTCTGAGGCAGGGACCCATGGGTCCCTAAGCCTTCATAAAGAATTTTTGAGATTTTTGAAAAACATAGGGATGTTAATTTAGCATAAACCCAATATGCAACCTTGAAGAGTGTGTTACACTCTATGGAAAGATGTTGACAAAGCTCAAGGCAAGTTCCTGGGAATAAGCACACTCAAAATACAAAGATTTTTTTTTTCCAAATTTTTTTTATTGATTCATGAAAAAACATTTGTGATTTGAAGCATAGAGAGATTGATTGGGGTACCTTGGTAATGTAATCATCCATGCCTGCAGTGTAGCACAATTCATGTGTCTCCTTCATCACATCAGCTGTTACTGCTACAATTGGGAGACGATTGTGCTTGCACTCAATATTAGTTTCAGCCAACACATGACTAGATTGGAATTCCCCTTCCCCACATTTGTCACACTTCTCAACTTCCCATTTCCGAATTTGGCGAGTTGCTTCGTAACCATCCATCTGTGCCCCAGTTCAAGAATGCAGTAGTCAATGAAATGCTAAAAAACAGAATATGCTCCATTTCTCAACCCAAAAACCCATCAACCTAAAAACCCTACAAACCCTAAAACCTAAATTGAAGGTGGAATAACGGATCAGAGCACAGTTGGGAGGGAGGAAAAGGGCAAAGATTATGTCACCTCTGGCATTTGAATGTCCATCAAAACCAAGTCCAATTCTTTTCCTGCCTCTTGATTCCTCACTGTAGATATAGCCTCCACACCACCATTCACCACCATCACTGTTGCCCCATACCGTGAAAGCATTGACATTGCAACTCTTCGATTGACCATGTTGTCATCGACCTATAGAAACACAAAATAAGCCTCCCAAGTCACAACAAGCCCATAGCATTGAAATGATTAAAAAAACACACATTGAAAACATAATTATAAAACACACATGAAAAACATACTTATAGACATAATTTTATACATATCACTAATACTGATAGTGAGAGAAAGGAGATGGATAGATGGGTGGTGATAAATTGCATTGCATAAGTACTAACCACAAGAAGTCTCTTGCCACTCATCAGTTTGGAGTTATTCGAGATGACCCGTTTTCGTTGTGGAACCCCAATAGGTTGCAATAGAGAGGCTCCAAGAGTGGCAATTCGGAGGGGCTTATTCACAAGGCTTGAGAATCCTGCTTCCCGCAGCTTCTTCTCTTCACTTGTGCTAAACCCTAATGACAAACCCACTACCAATAGTTGCACTAAATTACACTCCTTACGGACAGAGCAAGCAAACTCCAGAGCTGATGATTGTTTTGTCCCTTGCAAATCAACAATTACTGCCTGGATAGCAACTCCTTGTGCCATACTGCACAAAAAAATCAACAAAGCCAAGTACCATGAGTTTAGGGCTTAGAGTTCAGGGAAAAAGTGAATTGCACATTGTGAAACTAGAGTCCTGTTACATCCAGTTGTGTCACAATGAAATTTTTTATCTGCCTTTGAAGTCCTTGAGATTCTTGTGTAAGATGATGACCAACCTCATGTGTTCAGAGGGTGATGATTTTTCAAGGTAGTTGCCAAAAGACTCAAGATCAAAGGTATTTCATAATCCTCAAAGAAAAGTATTTGACTAGGTGGGAAAAAAAACAAGCCAAAAATCACCTCTTCAGTAACTCCAGAGTGGATGGCAAGTCCGCCATATATGTGACTGAAATGTGTAGCCCCCTCAAATAGCTTGCTGATGCTTCCTGCAATAAGGGTTATGCAAGAGACATAGTGCATTCATGTTTGGATTCTGATCATGATGATAATGCAATTAACATAAGGTCTGAGGTACAAAAGAGGATCATCATAATAGAAGGCAATGATGTGAGTCTCAAGGAAAAAACATGCATATGGCTCATTGACACCAATCAACAAATGTTACCAACTACAATCAACGTTGAACCCTAGTTTCAATCATGAGAAAAAAAGGGATTGCATCTATACCTGTCGAATGGGATGGTTATCAACCAATACAACATGCATTCCTCTTAACTTTTCGCCATCTATTGTTGGGCCTTGATGCTTTGGACAGCAACTATGTGTGTCACAATGGGATGACTCTATTACACGGAATGGCAATGTGAACTCAAATAGGCTCCCCTCTCCAGGCAAGCTATTGAACGTAAGCTGCCCATTCATCAACTTCACTAGTTTCTGTTGGAATTCATGCACGAAACCAATTGCATGAATAAGTTGCCCACTTATTCACAAATCAAGGGTTTAGGGTTTAAGTTTTAGGGAAGTTTAATGTCAAATCATTGAAAAGATATGTGACAAAATGCATGTGTTGGCAATGTAGTAGAATCTATGATCACTCTTTAACACCCAACAAAAAAAAAACCATGCCACAGAATATGACAAGCTTGGTACTTGAGAATAGCAATTTTCAACAGTCATTTGAAAAGGATAGAATCAGCACAGTATACAAAACATGTACACACAATTTCAGGAGGTCTTGACAAGCAATTCCACAGTACAAAATATATGAACTGCCAATAGCCTCCTATACAAGTGCTGGAAAACATGATGGGAAAAATTAGTACCTGACAAATAGACAAGCCAATTCCAGTGCCTTCTTGTTCCTGTGATGTACTGCTACTTGCATGTGAAAATGGCTGAAAAAGACGGTGCTGAGAGTCTAGTGGGACCCCAATACCTGCCCAAGAGAAATTTAAACAGACAATATTGATTCAAGAGTTCATGAAATGAGAACACAATAGCATAACTCAAAGCAACTCTGGTCATCCTGTTCTTTGGGTTTAGGGCTTAAGAAACATACCATTAACCAACCCACATCCTTATAAATGTTGGATAGTACAAATGAGAACACATAGCATACCTCAAAGCAACTCTGCTAATCTCATTCTTTCAGTCGAGGGTTGAGGGTTTAGGAAATACACCATTAACAAACCCACCTCCTTATAAGTAGTGGGCAATACAAATGAGAACACAGTAGCATAACTCAAAGCAACTCTCCTAATTTCCTGTTCTTCTGCTTGACGTTTTAAAGTTAAAGAAATACACCATCAAGCAACCCACCTCCTTATAAGTTTTGGGCCGTACAAATGTAGTAAGTAGGAATTTATGGTTCTGAGGTTATGCACCTGTGTCTTCAATAGAAAAAATAATTCTAACATTTTCTTGACAAGGGCAACAATTCCCCAAAGCTCCTTGCAGTTTCCAGTCCCTCCAAATCCTAATGGCACTCTCAATGTTTTTGTCAGACGTTTCATTTCGCATGCTCAATCTTGGAACCACACATGGTCTGCAAGAGGAGGTTGGAGGTGTGACATTGAGAGTGGTGGTGTGGAGTGTGTCTGGTGGCAAGTTAGTATCTGCAACTCGAACACAAATGAAAACACTTCCTTCCCTCGTATGCTGTAGTTCACCAAGACAACAAAGCAAAATAAGTTTTAGTTCTAGAGCCACCACTTCTGCCAATTACATAGTTGTAGAACAAAGCAAAACTGTTGTGAATAGTTCAACATGAATTTATGGACTTTTTGAAACCATTCAAGGGCATGATGACTACATTAGCCAAGAAACCCTAAACTTTGGAAGTGTCCATAACTTGCTAAAATGAACTCAAAACACATGACCTGCTGGAGCTCTGTAACTGGCTACTTTGGAAACAAATGGTTAGGATATTTCAAACTTCAAGGAGAAGCTGAAATTTACACTTCTAATTACCTTCATGGCATTGTCGACAAGGTTAACCAAAATCTGCACGGTCCCAGAAGATGACGTTATTGTGATTATAATGAAGTTCATCAAGATCTTACAGTGGATCATGCACACTAGATGAGTATATTTACTACATTGCATTTTTCACAAAAAAAACTTCACCCATTTGCCAATTTTCAACAGCTCATGATGAAGATGTTTCATGGTTTGTTTCAAACAACAACAAAGCCTTTGAGGAACCTTCTTCTCACTTGACAAAGTCTTCCTGGATCGCCAACAACACAAGTAGGGACAGCATCATGAACAAGCACCAACACGTCAACTCCCTTTTGATGCACTTTTTCATCAAAGATTGATAATGCCTCATCAATCTCCATGCGGATATTGTATGGGACAGATTCAAACTCCATTTTCCCGGCTTCAATTTTCGATAAATCCAGCACATCATTTATCAGAGCACTGCATAAATTCATGACATCTAAATAAATGACCAATTTTTCAATACTCCCAAAAAAGCTCAAACTCATACAAACATTTGGAATTTAATTGCACCCAAGTAGGGTTTTCAATTTCAAATTTCTGAGGTAGGTCCATTGGCAAGGATCCCCAAATAGATATAGCATTAAATAGCAACTATTTTGATTGACTGTAGCATTTTTTCAGAAGTCTTGCTACAACTGGCGACCTAGGTACTACCTAGGTCTAGTTGTGGTAAGCTTTTTTTTAATTCTGAAAATTGGCAGGGAAATAAAACCTCAAAATTGTCAGATTTTCATGTTTTTTTTGGTTTTCTGAAGAAAGAAAATTTGCCTCAAGAGAACACATTGCACCCAAGTGCTTTACAAACAATCAGTTTTATAAGTTACCATAAATAATTGCTGCTGACCCAAAATGACAATTGATTTCAAACCATATCATGTCATCGTTCACATTCATTAGAAGGTCTAATGAAAGGCCGGGAGAAAATTATTACATGAGTGCATTGCCACTTGCTTGAGCCATTTTGACATAATCAAGCTGTTGTGGTGTCAATTTTGTCCCAGCCATTAGCAGATTTGTCATCCCTAGACAAAAAATCAGCCCAAGTTCCCAGTTTTTAGAAACACCCTGAATTTCATAGCAGTTGCATTCTCATCAGTTGTAACTTAACAAAACAAAAAGATTGATTTGATGACTGATCAAACAAGAGTGTACAGTAGTAACAAAAGCTAATTGTCTATCAAATGGCACTTAGCAGAAAACACTTACCAATTACTCCATTCATGGGCGTTCTACAAGACAACAATTCAAGCCCACCCACCAGCCCGATCATGTCAGTCAAATGGAAGTTTGAAACTAGCTTCTACCACCCACCAGTATCATCCCCTACACCCTAAACCCTAAAATACATGCTGCTGGTTCTTGGGCTTAGAGTCTACATCATGGTTCTTGAATGTGAAGGGTTACCGAATCTCATGAGACACGGTGGCGAGGAAGTTTGACTTCGCTTTGTCAGCAGCTTCAACTGCCATCTTGGCAGCATTTAGTTCAGCATATATTTTCTCCATCAAAGCAACATCTTTCTTGATAGCTTGCATTCTCTTGAGCACCAGATAGATGATGATGAAGCAGAAGAGCACAATGATCGACATCAGAAGTGGCCAAGCAATTATGCTTCGTAGTGCCAATAGACTGAGATTGTGTTTTGCAATGCACCGCAGCTCAAAATTTTGTGTGCCATAACTCCAAGTGATGGCAGTTGTGCTTGGTTGTGACACCTTGTTTGCTGGATCAAACAAAGGTAATACACAAGTTGAGGCTATTGGGCTGCAGTTGTAATAGGAATTGAATTCTCCACTTGTACTTGGGATAAACACTGCCACCACATCCATGTCTGCATCATCAATATACCTGCAAACACAAGATCCATTACACAAGATCTGTTGCACAAAGTATTTACGGCAAGAACTTCAAACAACACTGGGACATAATTTAATCTTCAAATCTTCATTGCCCAATTCTTCAGTTTTGTCATGATAATCTATAAGCTCATGTGTGTGATGACAAACTACAAAATCTTGGAAAATACTACTCACCTAGAAAGGACTAAATCAAAAACCTCCATGATGTTAAGAGCAGTTGCAACATAGCCTTGACAAGCTTGCATTCGATCATCATTGCTTGCAAAAGACATGGCATCTTTGCCTTGTCCATAGTATGCCAGATACGCTCCCATTTTCCATGTGTTTGATAATAGAGTTGCCGGTGACAAGGTAAAGAGGCCTGTGTCCCGAGCAGCATATATAGCAGATTTCAAAATGGGATAAGAACCTGAGTCCAACATAAAATAGCCTTCATAATCTTCTGTCTCAAGCACAATGGGTGAATATTCTGGTTCCTCTGCCATTGGGAACCACCCACTTGCATTTAGGGTTTTGATGGTGGCATTCATTTGTTGCTCAAACGCTGTTCGCTCACTGTTCAGAACTCGTTGCACATAAAATAGTTGTTTTACATTGGGTCGCAAAAAGAGCGTGGAGCTTGTGAAGCTGATCCAAGTGGTTTCATTTAGTTGCGGCACACTTGCTACCAGACCTATGATCACAAATGAAGCATTTAAGTTGTTCTCCACTTCTGACCTCAATATCTGCCAAAAAAAAAAACAATAACAGCAGACAATCCAATTTTTTTTCTTTTAGCTGTTATGTGTCACACCATCCCAAGTGCCTTGGTGATTTATGCCCTAGAAACATGTAGACATACACAATAATGAATTTTATGCTTTGTTTTGTAGATCTTTTGGCAGTAGATCTGGAGTCTGTAATAATTTCATTGTATCAGTAATGGGTGATGGATCAAGATGGTGTTCACCTCAACTCTGTTCTCACATTTGAGTTGCAATTCCTGCTTCCGTGAATTGAACGAGGTTTTCCAAAGTATAGTGCCAATAGCAATAGCAATGATCCAGCCCAATAACATACATGCTATACGCACAGGTGCGTACCGGAATGGATTCGCCTTCTGCTGCCAACATGCACAGTAGCTGGTACTCCTCATGAGTAATTTTCTTCTCGTATTGTCTGCTGCAACAGAATCCATCATTTGCTGAAGAAGAAGATATGTACTGAAGAACTACTGAACCAGAGATGCTCAATCAAAGATTTTTGCAAAGTTTGCAGTGCCCATGGACTTCCCTCCCACAATGAGCTGTAGCCTGAAGCAGTCCATAACCCTAACCCTGATGGAGAAGCTTATATTGAAATCAAGAGCTTCCTCAAAATCCCATTGTCATTGCCACATTCCTCATGTTGACTAAGGCATTGAGCTGCCATCAAGAGTGCTTCCTAATTTAATCATTACATCATGACCCATGCCTTCAGGCCTCCTGCCCATGCAACTTTTCACTCGCATGATATATATAACTCCTCAAGAGTATAACTAGAGCTCCAGAGACACCGAACAATTCACCATCTCCATAACCCTCGCTCGTTAGCAGCTTCAGTAAAGTAAAAGTCCTGATCTCCATCTCCACACCCACAAGAAAAATCTATAAAACCCATTCCTAAATTTACAATGTACCAGCTGCTATGTGCAATATACATGTTCCTGCAAACTCCTCCTGCTAGTCCTAGTCCTCCTCTTTCTGCTCCTTCTTCTTCACCAGCAGGTCCACCTCTCCGGCTCTCAGCTACTTCCAAAATCCATAATGGGATTTTCACTTCCTTGCATCATGTCGATATCCCAGCAACTAGGTCTAATTTCCAAGAGCCCAAAATCCAATTATACACCAAGTCTCTTTAAAACCCATTTCTTAGTCAGGAAATCATACATACCTGCATCACAAGCTGAACCTATCACCACCTATCAGATCCAAACTCCCCAGCTCATCCCCAGATCCTGATTCTCCTCCACCTCCACCTGGTCCTCTATCTTCTTGTTCTTGTTCTTCTTGTTCTTCTGCTTTTTTGTCCTGTTAGTTTGATCTCTGCTCAATTCATCAAGCAAGAACTTCTTCTTCTTCTTCTTCTGCAATCAACCCAAATGTTTTCTTCATAACCTTTCCAACTTTAGACTTGTTGCTGAATTTCCAGTCCACTTACAAGAGAGCTTGGAAACCCACAAACAGAAACAGAGAGAGAACCAAAAATGCTCGGGGCATTTTGTTTTTCTAGTGTAAATTTGACTAGTTTGCTAATTTTTGGGGGAAAAAAATGCCAAAATTTTTAATATCAAAAAATTGAAAAAGAAAAAAAAGGCTTGGTTATTATTATTACTTGTCAGATTTTTTTAAATAGCCAGATTTTTAAATAAATTTTTAGTAGCTACAAAGCCAAAAAAGACCAAAGGATGCTTTAATTTTTTTCCATCTTCATATCTTGTTTATAAGTTGTCAAGTTTTGAAAAAATCCTTTTTTTTTTTTTTTGGTAAAGTTTATTTATATTGATGATCATCACCACTTGGGCTATAACCACAAAATTGACCAAGACAAAACATGGCTGACATGCCACCAAAAAGCCTTTTGCTCTATGGCAACCCTACTAGCCACCTGCTTGTTTTCATAGTAAAACAAATCAATTTTTTTAATTTTAAAAACACCAAAAAATCCCATTTAAAATGGATATAAAGGTCCTCTCTTTTTTCTTCTCTTGTTCCCTTGCTGGGTGTTTTTCCTTTATTTATTTATTTATTTATTTATTTCTTTATTTAAATCATTTTAAAAAAGAGGAAATACCATACCTAATTTTAAAGGTATGGTATTTCCTCCTCTTTTTTTTCAATGGGATCTTCTTGGGTTTTCTGGGAGTATGTCCAATTTTTGAAGAATATTGAGTTTTGATTAAAAAATTTCTTGGATGATCTTACCCATGTAAAGAGTAGGGTAAAGCCCTAAAGAGTAGGGTAAGGCCCTACATCGGTGGTCGGAGGGCCTTACTAGAAGCAGGCCCATGCTTGTTGGCTTCTTGCCTTGCATAGGGGCCCCTTCTTCTGGTAATGCCCTCAACCAAGGGCCTTACTGAATGTAATGTAATGCATTGTGGGAGGGGAGCCTTTCCAAAAGCTGAGGTATATTTGGTGTATAGGGTGGGCCTTAAGGCTCACATGCTTTGTGGGCCCTTAAGGGATTTTTATAGGCCCCTAGGTAATAAATAATAGGTCTATTTTTATACAAGAATTTTTGAAAGATCAAAATTTTGATTTGTGTTGAAACTTGAGATTAGTTATAGAGAGTTGTAATATCTCGAAGGATTTTTTGAAGATTATATTTTCCCATGATGAAATATTTGTGTTTTCTTAATTCTTCTTTTGTGTAAAGTGAGCCTGTTTTTCAGCCCCTTCTTTCATACCTCAACCCCTTTTTCAACCTCTAAACCTTTTGTCCACAAAGTAATGAAATTTTATTAAATATGAAAATAAAAATATTTATAACTACAATACACAACAATAACAACACTGATTGGTTCAATGCAATCAAGGAAATATATATATATATATATATATATGAAATTCGGATTTAATCAAATTTGGTGTTAATCAAAATTTCAGTCCCCATTTAAGCCCAATGTTTTGTTTTGTTTTTGTTTTTGTTTTTTTTTCATTATTTTTTAGAAATCTCATCTTCTTTATTTATGACCAAACATGGAGTATTGGTGCTGTGTTTTCCTTACTTTGCGGATATCTCTAATATCGAAAAACAATTCCTCCTCTAAGTATACAAGCTTTGTGAAGAAAATACTTGAAGGTTAAAATGAACTTGAATTACTATGCATGTGCATTGCATGATATTTTTAATGCAAATAGTTATGATTATTGTTTCATGGTCGACTTATTAGTTAGTAAAATAACAACAGATTTTCAAGTAGCATTTAATATGTATTATTAGTTAGTGCTTAGGTGTTTTAGTTTTTTTTGTTTTATTATTTAATCACATACTTGTTCGAGCACTCTTGAACAATATGCTTACATTGTTGATATTGTCAAATTGTTTATTGCATACCATTTATTATGATAGTTCATGGACTTTCACTTTTTCTTTTTCTTTTTCCTTTCATTTTTTAGTGTTATTTTGGCTTTGGACATTGGTTTTCTTTGGATGTTTCTTTTATATATATATATATATATATATAGATTTTAAAAATTAAATTTGACTTCATTTTTAATAATACATTTTATTTTTAAAAAAGTTATAAACTTTTTTTCTCTTGAGATGTGGTTGGAAGTCTTTGCTCCCCATA
>Ga0209208_10001590_pt1 | contig 32169 bp, 22 predicted proteins | sample S1TSphfallax_3_FD_187694 | JGI IMG/M metagenome (GOLD analysis project Ga0209208, IMG submission 187694) | Host-associated microbial communities from peat moss isolated from Minnesota, USA - S1T2_Fd - Sphagnum fallax MG (SPAdes) (version 2) | ecosystem: Host-associated > Plants > Peat moss >...
AATTCATTTTAGTGATGTAGCTGGCTGCTGAAGTGATGACATGCATGTGAGAGTTTAGCCAAATTTGGCTATAAACAGAATATGAATTTTTCAAAAAAACAGGTTTATATTTAATCCAGTTTTTTTTAAAACGCATATTTTAATCCATATAAAATTAAAAAATTTAATCCATTTTGGAAGAAAAGAATTCACCAACTGGCTAAATTTAGCCAATTAAAAAAAAAAAAAAAAACCCCTGGCTCAGCCTGTTCTAATAGTGCCAAGCAAAAGAAACCTCTGCTCTCCCACACAATTTCCTCTTTCTTTCTGTGTGGGACCAAAAAAAACACTTAGACTTTGTGATCTTGTAGGGGTAGAAGATTTCACTACCTTAGTACCTTGGTGGCTTTGGCACATGTCTGAAAAATAAATAGATAATTAAAAATATTCCATTGAATATTCAGAAAATTTTTTTAAATAAAAAATTTCCTTCACAAAAAATTTCTTTTTGAAAAAACTTTAAAAAATAAAAAAAATAAAAAAATATATACATGAAATTTTTAATGTTTCTAAAAGTAATATAATTTGTGCCAAAGCCGCCAAGGTACCATGGTATTTAAACTTCAAAGCATAAGAAGATTACATATTACAAAAAAAGGTTCTCAAGTTTTGTTTTCATGTTTGTTTAGTGATGATGTTCCGGTGTTGTTGTTCCCTTCTCGTTACCTTAGTCATTTCATGGCTAGCCATAAGCATTCACCAAAGATGTGAATGTAATGGAGCGGGCTCACAAAGGGCACCTTACCCAGCATATTGGGCAGTTGCTTGCCTGCCCCTTCCATAGTACCGTAACCTCGGGTCAGTTTCCACAATGACAAAATGAATAATTTTTTTTTCAAAAAAAAACTTCATTTAAAAAATTTGAAATAAATAAATAAATAAATAAATTTCCATCATCTACTACAATATTGTGATATGAGTAGTGAAATTATTCAGAATGTGGCTTATGATAATTATGATGATTTTCAACATGTCAATTTCATATTTTTACAAGATTCCATTTCACTAATTTTGAGGATTATTTGATGACAATAATAAAAGTGGTTACCAAATCTTTGATTCCAATAGATTGAAGTGTTCTCATCCAATAGGTGAACCCCAAACCAAAGATTGTGGTCAGTACCACCAGCCTAGGACCAAAAAAGGAGGGGTTCTGACCATAGTTAGGAAAATATTATTTTTTAGTTTGCATCCAATGAGGTGAGCCTATATATATAGAACTGGCTCAGTCTTTTTTTTCCTTTTTTTAAAAATATTCATAGTAAAGAAAGGGGAGAACTTAATATTTCTTTTTGGGTTTAGGGCTTTTGTTCCCAATAGATGGTAGTGTTCAACACAGAAATAACAATTTAACTACCTTAGTACCTATGTTGGTTAGGCATCAATTAATTAATTAATTAATTTTTAAATTGCCAAAAATTCTGAATAATATTGAAAATCTTTAAAAAAATCTTTAGCTTCATTATTAGGATAGTGCATAATTGTAAATTAAATTATTTTTACTGCTAAAAGTAATTGGAAAAATAATAAATATTATTATTATGCACCTTGCTAGTTTCAGCAGGAATTTGTTCATGCCTATAGTAGTACCCTGCTTGGAAGAGTTTTGAGTCAGTTCTGAAGAAACTAGTACTAGTTCTGTACATTCCCAGATTCTGGATCATGGTCTACTTTTTGTGCAAAGAAATATTAATTGGGTTTGTGAGAATTCTGACTATAATATCATATACAATTTTTTTGCACAAGAAAATGCACTTCAAAAATATTTTTAAAAATAAAATAAAATAAAGTAAAATAAAATAAACCTCTTTTTTGACAAGCAAAGAAAAAAGAACCATGTGAAAATTAAAATGGACTTCCACAAGAGTAGTAACACATTTTAACTGCAATAATTGTCCCTGAAAAATTCAATTCATGCAGCAAATTTGTTGACCACTTAGAATATTTTTTGGATAATCAATGAATGGTTTACTTATGTCAACATCCTTGGCAGGGTTCTTTCATCAGGCTTTCATCCAATTTTCTTCCCTTTTTCAGAGCTTTGCAAAGTTGAATGCACCCAATTTTAGTGTTTTTTTTTTTTGTCCTTAGCATTGTGTGCTGATGATGATGATGATGGTCACTAGTAAAATCACTCAACCCAACTATTGATTGACCAATGGATGAAGAAATCATACTTGTGAAGCTAACACGATAATGAAACACATGACCACCTCTGTTTGTAAGGCAAAAAAAAGCTTTTTGGACAAAAAAAAAAAACAAAGGCTGAAACATGAGTGTGGAAATAAGTCCCACGTTTGAGGCGTGCAATTATTGTGTGAGGACAACCTAGTGGGCTTCACAAATTGGTCCAAAATGATGTGCTTTCACCAAACCAATATTTTAAAATTCCAAAAGGCAAGGCAACCTATTTTTTTTTGATGAGTGGGATTTTCAAAGCAAATTTCAAAGACATTGTAACTAAATGTGATACATGTGTATTACCATTGTAACTTGCCAGCTTCAGCACATGTCTATCGAATAATTAATTAATTTTAAAACTTTCATTTCGATAAGTAGAATATTCTTGAAGAGTCATAATCCTTCCCCCAAAGAATAAAAATAAATAATTCTCTTAAAAATTTCAAACATTTATGAAAATAGTATAATTAATGTTGAAGCTGCTGAGGTTAGGTGGGTAGTCTCTAGATGGGTCTCAATTCTTCTTATGGTTACCAATTTCCAACATTGGGAAGATTATGTAAGATTTTTTAGTGTCTCAACTCTTGGTATTGAATAATATATAAATAAAAGCTCTTTCAAAAATTTCCTCGCTTAATTCTCCTTCCAATTTTATGAATATTATTTTCATGCTCATTAAATTTTTATTTTATTTTCCATGTAAGTAGATTTATATAATTATCAAAAGAGTTGGAGTTTTGGGTTTCTTCAGTGGTGGATAGTAGCCCATTATGAGGCCTCACTCAAGAGGGTGAAGGTAGCAGTGCAGCTGCTGGTTAGATAGATGGGGCCTGTAGTAACACACTGTAAGGGCCCATAGCAGCGCATGCAAAGGCTGGGCCATGTTCTCACCAGATCTGCAGTTGAATTAGGTCAGATATGATGTGAATGAAGAAGGCTGGTTTACTGCAATGGGGACTGCTCCAATTTTCTTTCTGGTTAAATGGGCCCCCTTCATTTAAAGACTCCTGAGCTTTTAACCTTAATTTTTTATAAAAAATAATATTTTTTTAAATTGAAAAAATAAGATTATTTTAAATTTAAAAATTAACCTTTTTTTACTTTAGAAAAATTAGTGCAACAACTGGCAGTGTGACAAAAGGCCATGAAAGGGAACCACAACACAGCAAGAGCCAGGGGAGAAAGCCAACCCCCAACAAGAACACCAACCTAGAGTAAGGAGAGTTTCAAAAAATGGTGTCATTTTGCTCAATCCATATAATAATACTTCAGACAATCACATCTTTGAATAGTGTGACACCATATATTTTCTGAAATTTCTTTGGTGAATTTTTCTAAAAGACATATTACTGAATAATGTCAAGAGTATGCACACATGTGTGGCAAGGCATTAGTAGGATGTACCATGCTGAAGTACAGGATAGATGTTGCCCATGGCCAAGCTGTGCAAGCTCTAGTACACTGGATGAACATGTGTTGGGTGGATTCAACAATGGCTCAAACTCCCAATGAAACTACTGTAGATTGCAATGAAACTTTGTATCCCCTTCCCTTTGGGTTGTACTTGTGTTCTCTTTTTCTCAAAATGGAACTCATTTCATTTGTGCACAAAAAACACTTGGTTTGGAAACTTGCTAGCTATTATTGTAGATGGCCATATTTAATTTTTCAAGACTAATTTGAAACATTAGAAGTTGCAAAGCTGCACAAAACACCGCATTTTTCCAAGAAGAAACTTTGAAAAATCATTTTACTGTATTGTTCACATTGGTCCTTAGTTTATGATTTTTTTGGGTTGCAAATTTTCACTGTTTTGTGAACAATTCTTAGAGAAACTTGAAAAAAAAACCATTTTTGAGCCAGAAATTTTCTCTTGTTTCTGTTCCACACCTCAACTGACTTGTGGTATGACATAATGTACAAAAGAATGTGCTCTAAGACACAGAATTGCACCCATTTTCTACTATAGATTCTCAACCTTTTCAGCTCTTGGAGCAGCTGCCTCAAATTTACTCTTTTGTCAAACTTGGTAGGCCGTATGGTGCATGTTATTCATTGATGTAAATGATGGCAATTCCATGCATTCAGCTAGTTGCCAGTGGTACTAGTTGTGACTGAATTGACATGTTTTCCTTGGGCTTTCAGTGTTTAGTTTCCAATTGTTACAATCTTCATGTGATTGTATGATCACACTATCTTCTACTTGTTGCTGAATAATATGCAGCAGAGGAGATTGGGGACACCCAGAGGGGATGTTAAATGCTCCCTTACAAAGTTTGTGGGTGTCAGTGCAGCACCCTGCATGGTTTTGCAGATTCTTGTTGTGCACACCACAAAAAGACATGTACTGCTAAGAAAAGTATATTGATTCTGCATGTCTTGCTCCTTTCAAAGGACCACAAATCTAAAGGATCAAGCATTAAACAAACAGCTTGGTTCTGATTGCTTTTGATCGAGATTGTCTTCATTTCAATTTACATACTTTTTCAACAACATGAATCCAATCCTCAATTTCAATTTAAGTACTTCTTTTGCCAACATCAATCCAACTGTGCAGAAGAACCATTCAGGACACCCCATTGAGACTCTCAGACTTTGTTGGGCGTTGTTTAACATCCTGTGACCTCCACCCTCAAGCCTCAGAAGTCAATAAATTCAAAAGCAAAAGTAAGACCATTACTAGTTCAAAGCATTCTCATTTTACCTTTAAATCATTCATTGTCTTTTCATAGAGGCAACCCTCATCCTAAGTTTGGAGTGCATAGAATTATGACTATTTGTTGCCATTTCTTAACTCATTGAGGATTTGGGTGACTGATTAATTTTTTCTTTAAAGGATAAATTGTATATACTTCTCATAGATCAATCATGGGAGGCCTAGCCCAGTATCTCTGAATGTTCTTTAATCCTTTTCTAAGACAAGAAAGTGAGGCAATAGGATGAATCCTCATGGTACAAACTGAACTGGACATAAACATCAGTAAGAATGTTCCATAAGGGTGGGAATGCATCTAGTGCCAAGAGACAAAGTGAATTGTCAAAGAAGCTTTTTTGAGTATATCTGAGTGTTGGCCTGTTTTGGGGCCAAGTCCAGAATTTTAAACTCAGCCTGATATGTTTCAGGGGGTGAAGACCTGCCACAAGAAACAATCCAGTACAAATGTTTTTTTTTTCAATTTTGTGATGTTGCTGAAATAGTGATCAACCATAAGAGGCTTTAGCCAGATTTGGTTACATACTAGATATCAAAGTAGAAAAAACCCAGAATCCTTCTATATTTTTGGCTACCTAATTGAACTTATTGTAAAAGTCTGGCAATTTGGAAAAATATCCATTAAAAATCCTTTGTATAGGTTGAAGTTATATTTTTCAGGTCAAAATTTGGCGAAATTTTGCCAAAGAAAAAACCACCCATCTTGGTAGTTTTAGAGGACAAAAACTTACCATAGGAATGGGCCCGATAGTTGAGGAGGTGGTGTGAAGACCCAGTCTAGAACCAGACCACTGGTTCTTAGGCACACTTACAAAGATTTGAGTCTTAGGGATAAGTAGGGGTACGTAGGGTTAAGGTACTAGGATTATAGGTCTTGGGGTTGTTGGTTATAGCTTCCCTCTCCCATGTTCTTCTCCTTCAAACTTTGGACATTTTGAAGTGCTTGAGTGATAAATATTTCCAGTAATGGTTGTGTGTAGACTTTCTTTTTGCTTGCTTATATAGTTTATGAGATTGGAACTGTGCAAAATGGATATGGGATAAAAAGTGATGAACGATAACGTTACAATAATCTCATATCCTTTCTTGTACAAGAAGACTATCCCCATATCCCCGCAGTTTTTTCATCTCCTTCCCCAGAGGTTCATCAAAATGAATCTTACACCAAACGATCCCTTCTCTCCTCTCAAATGAATAAAATGGCCGTCTGTTGTTGAAAGCAAAACTCTACTTGTACTCCAAGTTAGGACCTAGAAGAGGGGTGTTCTAGGAATTTGGGTCTCATGCTCATCCTTGTGTAGGGCCCACATTCCCAGCCCTTACCAGTGTTGATGTTGTTAATAATACCTGTTGGTCCTGGGTTTAACTTTCCCGAATCAAAGAACCGTCAGTTATGGGTATTTGAAAAAAATAAAAAATCAAAGAACCACCAATTTCAGTTACTTCAAACAACTCAAGGAAGAACCATCACAAGAATTGACAGTTTTCTGGGTCACTTATTTGATGTTTTCAAAGAATTGAGAACTGACTCAATATTTCCAAAAACAACCGAGTATACCTTTGATTTTTTCATAACCAAGGATATGAACCTTAAGAACCGTGCTGATACCCAACAAGGATTTGGTGCAGTTTCCCGATACCCGCCCCATGATGGTCCTTACCCTACACTTATTCACCTGACACATTGCTTTGAGTGATTTAAGAGCTTGTGAACACTAGCTAACTAGCAATGGGATGCCGATCACTATCAGAGACTTGGCTACAAGATGCCATTTTAGGGATGAAGGGAAAGCCCATCGGATGAACCAGCACCCACGTTGGTATCTTCACCTTGACGAGTAAGGCCTCTTAAAGTGCATTCGCATTTGGTGTTTGGGACTCGTGTGTTGAATCCGGTGCCACCATGCCAGTCATTTAGAACTTAAACCTATTTACAATGAAGATTTTATGTTAAGCTAATATTCACTTAACGTTAAGATATCACCTATTTAAGATTGAGTGCCAACTAGGATGCCACCTAGATTTTCATTTAACACTAACTTAACATCAAGTGTGAATGCACCATAATTAGATTTGAACTCAGAGATCCTGACCAAGGTCATCTTCTCCCAATGGGCAGAGGCAACAAAATCAGCAGATGGAGAAGAAGATCCCCCCACAAAACAATTAATCCACATGAGACACATGACTTGTTGATTTTCAGGTACTTGACTGAGAGCTGAATGGAGGCCAAATTTAGGGGAGCTACAATTATACCTGTAAGCGCAGCAGAAGTCGAGAGATGGTCAGAAAAAGGCAAAAAGCTGGTCCGGCCATCGCACGAGCCGGTAACGCAGGAGGCGGCCGGCCTGCTGTGGTGGTCCCGTTATGTAACAAGGAGCGGCTAACATTGCGGGATTTTGTATCATTATTTTGCGTTACGTACTTACTTACAAACGGTATCTTGCACACAAGGGTGCCTGAGTTTTCTTCTTCTTCACTGCCTACGGTCCGGTCCTAGCTATGGATATACAGTTGTCTCCCGCTTAAGTATGCACCCCTTTAAGTACGTATCTCGGTTAAGTACACATTTTTTGGCAAAAAATTTAAGGTTCAAGATTTATTAGTTGACCATGTCATGAATTGTCATTTAGCGTAAGTTTTGAAGTTTTTTGTGTTTGGCTTTGAGGCTGATTGTTAAGATCTTGTTCTGAAATGATTCAAACGATTTCTTAAGGTCATCGAATGTTTCTTCTGCTTCTGCTTGAACTTTAGGGCAGAGCAGCTGATCATCGATGTCGAGAACCTGCTTATAAAGAGAGTCGAAACCTTGGAATATAACTTTGTTTTCTAAACCATCTAAACCAACATTCAGTTTTTGAGTGTTAACATCGCCATCATCATCCATTGCCGTTTCAACAATCTTCATCGTCTCCAAAATCTCTTCAACATCTTCCAATACAACAGTTGCATATTCTTCATTGTCCTCATCGTTAATATGAACAAATTCTTCCAACTTTGATGGATCGACAAACAAATTTAAAATTCCATGGCTTTGGAAAATTTGGTGCATAAGTCGTCAACTTCATTATCAGGCTCCAATTCTGGCTTTAAATTCATTAGTTTTGCCTTGACAAAAGCATTTTTGATAGAGGTTTGGGGAATAAAATCTCAAGCGTCTTTCACATAACTCACAGCATCGAGCAGGTGCGTTGGATTTTTGTAAAGAACTCCTGTAGTTCCTCAACATAATCTTCGCCCCTGATCTTTCTTTCAATAATTCGCCTCATCATTGAGTTCATAGAAGTCAAGGACGTCCTTGAGATACAAATATTTGTATTGTTTTTTCAAAGCTACGATTATTCCCATATCACAAGGTTGTTTCCAACTTGTACAATTTGGGGGAAAGAAAACTATCCGAATGTTGTCACATTCGAACGCTTCAAAATGTCTTGGAGCATTATCCATCAGTAATAGAATGCAACGTCCGGTTCGCTTTTTCATTTATGGATAAAACACTTCATTGAACCATTTCCAACAGGTTTCGACATCCATCCAAGCTTTCGCTTGATTGAAATAAGGAATGGGCCATTGCCGGTCCTTAATACAAGCTGGTTCTTTCGGTTTCCCAATTTTGTGTGTTCCAGATGCGTTGGCACATACAATAAAAGAAATTCGATCTTTGGCTTTCTTTTTGCCTTTGGTGGTTGAGATGTCCTCGTTGGGCATAAGGAGGCTATATCTCGGAAGTAATCGAAAAAACAAGCCAGTTTCATCCATATTGTAGACATTTTTTGGGTCATATTGCGCAATAATCTTGTAAAGTTCTTTTAAAACTGCCAGCAATTCCGAATTGTTCTTGTTGACTTTTGCTCCCTCTCTGTGAAGGAGAATCTTTTGCAATCCACGGTGCGTTTTGAATCGACTTAACCATTGCCAAGATGCCTTAAAATCAGATTCCGAAATGGAAAGACCGGAAGCAATGCTTTTTGCTTTGGCTATGGTGAGAGATGGTGGGACAAGCAGTTTGGCACGATGCATGTTGTTAATCTAGATGTAAAGCATGTCTTCAAGCTTAGTAAATCGTCCAACAAAAGCTGGAAATGTCCTTTCCTTAGCTTCTTCAGACAATAAGGCAGATCGTTCCAGGATCGCCTCCCGGTTGTTCCACACCTTTTGGATGGCGCCTTCACTAATGATGTACTCTCGGGTTAAAACCCTTTTACTCGGAGCATTCATTTTGCTTAGCTTCGAGATGATTTCATAGCGTTGATGCTCATTGAGACGCTTTTCGTTTGGTTTCTTTGACATTGTAGCGAAACACAAGTGATTTGGGAGTGACAAATCTAAAGTACGCACCTACCAGCTAAGTACGCACAAACCGCGCAAGTTCAAGTTGCGTACTTAAGCAGGAGACTACTGTACTTCGTAAAAGTTGCTGCAAACGCGAGACGCCAGACACTCCTAACGAGCTATGTTGTTTTGGTTTTTGGCTTGTCTTTTTGTGCCCTAAAGCGGATTTCCATGAGCTTTGTCTTCTTGTTATGCATGTTTTTTGGCATGTTTTGCTTGTTTTGTATGTCTTATTGTGCCCTAATGCAAAATTGCACGGTTTTACATGAGCTTGTTTTTTTTTTTTCCGCACCCTATGTAGAGTGGTAGCATTCTACATAGCAAGGTTTTGTATGAGCTTGTTTTTCTGTGCCCGATGTAAAATGCGAGACACTAAATGGCAGCATGGTTTTATATGAACTTGTCTTTTTGCATCTTGTGTAGAATCACACAATTCCACATGAGCTTGTCTTTTTGCACCTTGTATACAATCACACATTTCTACACGAGCTTTGTCTTTTTGTGCCTTGTGTAAAATCGTGTGGTTTTGCATGACTTGTCTTTTTGTGCATTATGCAAAATTGCACGGTTTCATATGGGTTTTTTTTTTTTTTGTGCCACCCTATGTAGAATTGCAGCACGGTTTTATACGAGCTTGTCTTTTTGTATCTTATGTAGAATCCCACATTTTTGCACAATGAGCTTGGTCTACACAATTCTAAATAGGCTTACAATAATCAAACCATTTGGGAGAACTAAGAGGCATTAACATGAGGTGCCATACATCTTTTTCTCCTTCGCTAAGATTATTGTGACACTTGAAAAGAGATCATTAGAAAGTATTTAACGATTCCCTTGCAAATTTATAATCAATTATTGTGAGAATCACAACGGCCTAATTAGTAGTTGACTATCAATTCACTAATTATAAACAACAACTTAGAACCTTAATTTTTATTACCAACCTATTACTATCACTCATCTGCTCTCACAGGCCCCAGTTTTTCATAACCATGTTGTTTTTTGGATGAAAATATCATAATGTTTTCTTGATGGATGAAAGTAATATTAATCATACATCCATTTCAAAATTTTCATTAATTTTGGCAATGATGATTCATCAAAATTGATTTAGATAGGATAATTGTAGCTTTCATAAGTTGTCTTTTAAACGGTTCCAAACTAAAATCTATTTAACCAATTCCCAAGTAAAAAGGAATAAAAAGGTGCATTTTCAATTCTACATCTTTTCCAAGCTTTTTTCTTTTTCTTTTTCAAATGAACAAGTTTTCAATTTGTTATGTGCATCTCATTTCTTTTCAATTCAAGTTGCATGCAATGATATCCAATATTTTTATTCAAATGGAACTTAATTTTAACAAAATCAATTGATGAAAAAACATGGAGCTCAAGTGATAAAAATGATGACAAATATGCACAAAATTAAAAAATGCACTATGCTAAAAATTGACACATTTGGTTGTCCAATTAACCTAGTATAGCATGGCATCTTGATTCTCAGAATAATATGTTATGAATGGTAATTGGCAAGAGGCTATTTTTGGTAAGCCATGTTGAGGTTATTTCCAATAACCAATAATTATTTAGTAATGACCAAGTCCCCAACAAGCTATAAGGGCCATCTTGATGATGTTTCTCTTCCTCATTGGACATCCACTCTAGAGCTATATTCCATATCCAATTATCATTTTACATCCATAACTTGGAGATAATTTCATCCACATGCAAAAAAATGACCAATAAAATTGACAAAAATAAGGAGTCCATCATCTTCACAACCTTTGAAGCTAGTGATGTCTAGTAACTAGCTTGAATTGGTTGGTTGGTTATATTGATCGGTGGAATGTTTTCATTAATTATTTAATCAATGTTCATTGAGTAACTATGACCTTCAAATAAATTTGGCTAGAGTGAACTAGCAACACAGATATCTTCACCTACTTGACTAAAACCTTTCATTGGTTATATTTAACCCAAAAACAGTTAAATTTGGACTTAAAGACCCTAATTTTTTATTAAGACTATATATATAATGTTAATAAATTAAGAAAATAATTCAGATGTTTTTACCCTAGTACCAATGTACTAAGTGCTAGTTCATCCATAGCCCCTATCTTTATTTAGAGGAGTTCCATTAGTTGTTGGAAAATGACCACCACACCAAAATAGGGCATCCAAAATCTAGTGTTTAATTGTTCCCCCATGCCCACCCATGAACTTGGATATGGAAACAATATAACCTTGGAGATTATTAAAAGTGGGGCTAATCATTATGGTTAATGAACTAAAAACAATCATTTTCCTTTTCATGAACATTTGAAAACCCCACCAGCTAGTGCTGGGTTTATAAGAGCAACCTAGTGTTGCATGGGCAATTCCATTTTAACATACCAATTGGGTATTGGTATAAGGTGTTCCTCAATTTGGACATTGTGCAACAACATGAGTATTCAAATATTTTTCAAATAGACATATTAAGCGGATCTATGTAACAACCTACATGTTTTGAGATATATTAGGTATGAATGTGAATAAATAATAACCTCATACCAACTAGTATGAAATATGGATATGGGTATCAAATATTGATAATCAAGATTCTATCTAAAATGAGGGAAAAGAAAACTCAACAAAGAGCCATTTGAGCACAAGAAAAATGGTAATATTGAAAAAGAAGAAAGAAGGGTAGGTTATTCTGAATTATGTCCCAAGAAGTGGTGTTTGTCTATAGTCTACAAACTGGAGTTGTGTTATTGCGGAGCACATGGTGACACAAAATTCTTACCACTCATGAACAACACAAAATCCAAAGCTTGAATTTTGTAGAGTTATATTAATCTTGACATATAGATACCAAAAAGCCCAATAAAAATCACACACAATATATATGAATAGAACTCTCTCAAAAGAAGAAAGTTATGAGTATAAACAAGTGCAATGGTAGCATCGATGGAAGAAAAGAACAAACCAAAGTATGTCCCAAATTTTTCATAAAATGATACCAATTGGTTGCAATTCTACAAACTTAGGTGCATTCCTGAATATTTGTCAAAACCTTATATACCATTACCAACATTGAAACAAATCCCTTTTCCACACCATTGTGATGCAAAAATTTCATTCAAATTTTGATCTGACAATTGTTTTCCTATCACGAATAGAGCTGTTGTTATAGGGTGTATCATGCACATAAGTGCACAAATTTCTTCTTAACCATGGATTATTTTTCAACTACACACCCATATTCATCTAATAGCCCATGACCTTCCAATAGATATCCAGCTATGGAAAACCAACACCTACACTAATACCTTCACCTTCTTGAGTGTGGCCTCTTAATAATGGCTATATTTACTAGTAAATTTGGGCACAATGCCCTCATTTTGTTTTAAGACAAGATATTTATAATGTTTACAAGCCATCAAAGTGGTTTACAATTGTACATAATGTTGTATCTTCTAATCCTCCTCTTGTTTGAAAATACTGTTTTTCCAAGCATAGAATTTATTTACTAAAAGCTAAATCAAGGACCTTCCTATTTTTCAAATCTTCCCATAAATGTGTATTGGAACTTGATGTTCCCCTTGTGGTGTGCCCTCTTAGGTGGTTCTTTTGTCTTCTTGGATGTGGGTCCTTCCATTTTGTTCCTTGTATTCCCCCATCTTTTTTTTGAGGGGGGTGCTTTGGTTTATTTATGATGGACGAGGTTTCATCAAATTATATATATTCTTGGGTGATGGATGTCAATTGTGGTTTTTGTGGGTTTGTTGTGACTTAGTGATTGCAATTGATAGTGGAAAAGAAAAGTGTTTTTGCTTTGATGCTTTGGGGACAAAGATTTGGGACTCATTATTGGGCCCTGCAACCACTTTCACATGTGTATTGAAGGTTGAACATGCTTGCAACTAACAATTTGCCACTTCTTGTGGGACAATTACTTAATGCCCTAGTACCTTTACCATTGTGGCAAAAATTAAATTATTTTCAGAAAATGCTGATTTTTTTCCAAAATTAGCTTTCCACAGAAATAGCTGTTCATAGTGCCAAAAGTTATTTAAGATCTATTGCTGTCTATTTTACAAGATTATTTCATTTATTCCAGGTCTATATGGCTAGGTCTTTGAAAGTGCCCAAATTTTAAGAAATTCTTATTGTTACTATTGGAATGAAACTTTAAAATTTGTTTTAAAAAAATTCAGCAAAAACATGAAAGAATGGTAAAGGTACTAGATATATCCCACTAGCTTCTCTTGACTAAAAAGAGGCCAGGGCGAACCAGCACCCACATTGGTACCTTGATCTTTTTAAGTGGGACATCTTAGTGGCCATAGGTATTAATATTAAACCCAAAAAGTGTTAGATTTGTAATGTTTAGAAATAATTCAATGGATTTTGAGACTTTTACCATTTGTACCAACCTGAGTGCTGCTGGTTCACCCAAGGCGACCAAAGGAATAGATAGGTCTTCTACCTTGTTTGATCTGAAGCTTGATGGTCTTGAGTGGAGGTAGAGGCGTTTTCCATGTGTGTGTGTGGGATTTTATTGACATGTGAGAAAACAAAAGTGCCTTTTGCTCTTCAAACTTGGTAGTCATATTTTGGACTGTTTTGTAAGCCTTTCCATGGTGTCATTCTTGGCTTGCCTATGTTGAAATATAGTAGATTTTAAAGTATTTAAACCTTTATTGTCATTGCCTTGGTAGGCAAGGATATTGTGTTTAGATTCATTATAGAGTGTAGTAGCTTAATGGATTTTGGCCCCTAGGTAATAATAGGTCTATTTTTACATGAAGATTTTTGTAAGATGATGTTTTGGCTTCTGTTGAAACTTGAGAGATTAGTTAGAGTTATAATATCTTGAAGGATTTTGGTTTCTTTTAGAGGATTTTGAAGATTATATTTTTTGCAGGGTGAAATATTTGAGTTTCCATAATTCTTCTTTTGCCTTAAGATACTTTAAAATGTAAAATGGGAAGGCCACATTGTGTGACACACCCCTTGTTTATTTTGATTGCAATCTCACAGTTCACAATGTGACAAATGTAAAATGAGATTTTTCATTTTAACTCGGATGAATATATGTTATTCATGTTACTAGCATACACATCCATCCATGCTCTGGCATTTATCATAAAATCTACCATAGATCATGTTTAACAGAATGGTCTAAGATTTTACACATTTAAGCAGGAGAATTTTCTAGGGGGAAGGTGCACTCCATGGCTCCAACCATTGTCCATCATTCTTTGATGGATGACCCCTTGTGCTAATGCTCTACAAGTAACCACTTGTTTGCCCACAACCCTGCCACCAACTTGCAACCCACAAAGATGCAAAATCTCATTTGAGTTGCAATGTTTTTGGACCCCATTGTATGGTTTTTGTCTCTGCATTGTTGGGTATAACCCATTCTTTAGGCAAGGAGTGGACAATAAGGTGGGAAAGTAATCTTCATGCAACTATAGAAAATACTTACTAAGAGACAATTAGCTTGAAAGACTAAGTACTTCAGATCTAAAGTTCAATAAGTAGGGTTGGGGGGAGGGAGGGAGGGAGGGGGAAAACTGATTTGATATCCATTTAGTTCCAAGATCCACTCCATTGTTATGCACTTCATTTGGTTTTTTTTTTCAAAAATCATGTGTTAACGAATACAAATTGTTATGTATGAAGTAAATGCAATTATTTTAAGTGCAATCACCTAAAAAACTAAAATTCATATAGACATCACGGCATGAACATTGTGTATTTTATACCTATACAATTTTCTAAACCTGTGTTGGGGTTGTTCACAAATTTGCAATGTTCTTATTTGCAATAGTTGAAAATTTAGAAACAAGTTGAGATTCAAAATCAGAGGCTTTAGCAGAAGGCAATAATAGGGTTCCTAGAACCAACATTCTATGGGCAGTCACCCAACCAACCAGTGGATTATTTCGTTTTTTCCCCATTTTTGTAGTGTAACAACAGTGGCCTTCCATTTGGTTAAGTCCAATCAATTCTTTTGAAGAAAAATTGCCAAAAGTTCCACTGCTTCAAATATGTGGCAAAAAATCCCAAACAGTGGGAATACCGCTCACAAGAGTGTTAACCTGTCACCCTAAGCTTCTTGGAGTCCACTACTCTTTCAAATGCATGCAACTGGCACATAGAACATTATGTATACGAGAAGGACCTGAGTACAGACCCTTCCGTGATTTGAGATCTGTGCCCAAGGCCGGCAGCCCGAGGCACTACTCATGTTCTTTTCAATACAGGAGAGCTGGGATTTTTTATCTTTTAGAAATAGCGACAGGTTGGCTAGTACCTTCTGCTTGTCAGAAGATCCCAATACAGTCTAGCTGGTACTTTCCACCGCAGAAGATCCTGCTTGCAAAAAACAGGTTTGTTCAGGCAGGTAAGGGAGCTGAAAATACAAAGGAAAAAATCTAGGCAGTGCTTTACATGTAGGGTAAAGCCCTAGGGTGGGGACATTCTCAAAACAAGGGGCCTAGGATGAGGTGATAGCCAAGTCTGGTCCCGTATTTTGGGAATGTCCCCCACCCATGAGCTTTACCTATCATAAAGCACAAGGCAAAATTTATCATGAACCAAACCTATGTCAATCATGAGGCATATGAATGGGAGGGTTCTGTCTACTCCTCAATAGCAAGAGGGTTCTTACACGTATAAGTAGGCATAATATCCCTCAAATCCTTGAAAAGTAGGCATAATATCCCTCCAATCCTTGAGGAGTAGGCATAATATCCCTCCCAATTTTGAGGAGGGAAATTGATGAATATAAGGTGCCCTCTGAGTAAACTACAAATTTCTCCACCTGCTTTAGGAGTTCTAACAAGTAGTCAGCAAGTTCCCAATGAGATGGTACAATCACTCCCAAGTGCCAATTATGCCAGGCATCAGCTATTGGTGAAACCCGGGTTGCAGCGAGCCACCGCTTAGCCAGATCTTCCCAATAACCAATATCTAATACATCTAATTGACTCATTCTTTCAAGGTTTGTTCCATCCCCTCCTTCATCCTCCATAATAGATAGCTTGAAAAATAGATCAATTACTATCACCATACACAAAGCACTCCAAGGTTTCTTTCTTTGTATTTTAAAGCACCTACCTGCACAGAAGAATGCTCTCATCAATATAAAAAGGGTCATCACCATTCACATGCAAACCATTCAAATTAAAAAACCATTTATACTTTAGATTGGGGAAGACCCGCTCCTGCAGACACTAGGGAAGGACAGCTCCTATGGGGCCTCAAGTACCCCCAGGGGTCAGCTGAGGAAAACCAAGGAGAATGAAAGCACGAGGAGATGGAGGTCAGAACAAGCTCCCAGGATGCACAAGCTTAAACCTCGGACTGAGGAACAACATTGTCTCTCGCCGCACTTGCAATATGTGACAGAATTCCAAGCATGGAATATTTTGTCACATGAACCATGAAGCCAACTTTCTACCCTGACCCATGTGACAAAATATTTCATGCTTGGAATTCTGTCCTTGACAAGGAGGTTGTGACTAGTCTTCAACTCTCCATCAGTATGTTGCCTCTCTCCACATCTCAGATGACACAAAGAATTTGAACCAAACCAAATTTGCAGAATTTTTTTTTCCTTCTGATCACTTCTAAGCTCTAATCAGTTATGTGTATATATATTCTATTTCACTCTTTATCACATATATGTTTGCCTACAGAATCTCTTGTCATAATTCAACAAATTCAGACAATTGAATGCAAAATGCATTTACATAAGCTATGAGATCCTGCTTTATGATGCAAAATTCAAATTGCAAGTGTCATTTTCAGCAGTTGGAATTTGGTTCTTGATGATTACCAGGCTCGCATATTCAAGCAAGATTGCAATTCAAGTGAATTCTGGTTGCAATTTCCTCCAACAGTTGCATGAAATTTTCTAATCTTGTCCAGCCAGTCATTTGAAGATGGCCTGTGGGAGTGGGGGTTTAAAGTTTAAACTTCAAACTTTAAATCAGTGTTGGTCTGGTATCAACTCATGGACATAACCACTTACCAGCTTGGTATTGGAATTGGGTTTTGTTTTCCTTTGTCATACCAGACTGGAACTGGTACTGGGTACTTTATTAATCTAAACTTTCATACCAGGCTGGTACTTGGACTTGTTACTTTATTCTAAAAGACTGACTTTTGGCGGGTATGAGGCTTGAGCCAGATATGTACCTGGTATTGAGATTGTTATAAAACTGGTATAACCTCAGGTCTCTACCAAGTGGGTACTAGTATAAGGCTGGTATCAGCTCATACCAGACTGGTAGGTTCCTTCTGCCAATGGTGATACCAGTGTTGATACCAGGCACAAAGTCAATACCATAGTAGGTAGGCAGGTTCGGAACTTTAATGCCAAATATATAATATATTTTCTCCTAAGATTTTGGCACATACACTAAAAAAAACTTAATTTGTATTTTTTGTTTGTCAAATATTTGTTGTGTGCTACCACATTGACACCTACACCTATCATTGTCCACCAACAACATATCAAATAACAACAACCCTTGTATTTGGTACATCACCACCCAAATTGCCCCCCTATCTGGGGCTAGAGTCCCCCAAGCCAAATAGTCACTAAATGATATATGGATCTCCCCATGTCATGCAATGTTTCCAAATGAGCCCTTTGGTTCTAAGGTGGTGTGACCAATAAGTTGGGTGCAAATATGAAGCCTTTGGTTCTAAGGTGGGAGGAATTAGTAGGTCAGGAGAAAAATAAGCCCCATCATTAGTTACTTAACTATAGTCCTTCCAAATTCCTTAGCCAAATGTGACTTGCCAAGGGAAAAAAAAACGTAAAGGAAATTCTTACCATTTGACTATAGATACTCAACTATGGGTTATTTAATGCATTGAGGGCAAAACTATTTCTCAACTAGTACTTCTTTCAATAGTGGCGTGAGACATCCCAAATGCCATGCTTTGGAACATGAATTGTAAATCAACATGGCATAGCTACTCTTGAAGATTTTCTACACAACATACACTTAAGGCCAATAGGAACAATTGTCGAGGATGGATCGATGTGACCATCGACATTATGAAAATGACATGGCACACAATTATCCACATGGTCTTTCCATGTAAGCATGTAAGCCCATCTCATCCTTCTAGCAACAATACACCAAAAGGTAAGACCTTTTTAATTTGTAAAATGATATGTCCTATTATCATATCCAAAGTAGTGGGTGTTGTTTGTTGCAATTAGACGTATTTTCTTGGTTCAAATCTACACATTCAAGGCTGATAATCTTTTTATCATCTTGTGGCATACCATAGAATATTATCTTGGTGTTGGGCAATGGCCAAATTCTCCATGGCTATTGGCATCGTTTGTCAAAACAATGCAACTTGTTGCTCACATGCTTAAAACCACATGTTTGGATCATCCAAATTAAAAACCACTCTCACATCTTAATAGATCAAGCCTAAAAGTTTGGGATCACAACTAAACAAAATGAAGTACGGTGAAAAGGACACAAGTGAAGCCTATTAACTTAACGAATATCCCATGGCTAAGCATGGCAATTGTAGGTCCTAGTTTCATGTATGACCTACCTATAGCCCATACTTGTGCAATCCACATTTCATGTGGGTTCATAAATCACACAAGATGAAATAAATTGTTGAATTTGCAATTGCCTACCTCATTGTCAATATTGTGCATGGAGTAAACCATAAGCTTGTTAAACCCCAAAGTGGCCCACAATCCACATTTGTCCATTTTCCACACCTATAAAAAAAGAATTATTTTCCCATTTAAATCGTTCAGCCTTATGGACAACATAGTTGCATTACTTGGATGTTTATTTGACATGAACTTCACTTGTTTACAAATATGTAAAAACAAGTACATTCTTGTGTTGTCAAAGGCATTGATGTCTTTTAGTTCCATATCCACATCATGGCAATCATTGTTACCCATTTTGGTTTGCAATACATCCTCAAAATATCCCAATAAGATACAAAAATATGTTGAAGCATACAAGTTTAGTACCACCTATAAATCAATATCTCCATGTTAATAAGCCCCAAAAGTGTCCTCACTAAAATTTGGGTTTCAATTCAAACTTTTAACATTCTAATTAACTTTTCCAACTTTGTGAATAATGTCAATTAAGTTATATTCCTATAGGATTAGTGCCCACCTAGCCAATTTTCTTGTGAATGGATCTTATTCCATCAAGAACTTCAAAGGTTGGTGATCAATAATTGTATTAAATGGGCTACCATATATATAATACCAAAATAATGGAATAACCCAAACAACAAGGCATTCCCTCCATAAGAATTGTATTTGGCCTTTGTCTTATTGTTAGATCGATTGGCATATGCCATGACAAAATTTTGACTATCATTGTCAATTTAATGAACATGGTTCCCAACCCCAAAAACTCCAATCAATGTGTACAAGTACACACAAAATAAGAATCGAAATGAATCAATGTTTAATTGTTGAAAAACTTGGCTTAATATTTCACCCCATATGTATTCTTAATCAATTTTCATCAATTGTGTCAAATGTTTAACATTGTTGCTGGATCTTTTGATGAATTTTCAATAATAATTACCTAAGCCCAAAAGAAATTCATAACTTGGATTTCTAGAATGCCCCCTAATAAATATGATTAATAGAATTTTTTTTTTAACAAATTATTGTTTGCCAACCTACCCAATAGTACATAATTTACTCCCAAAATTCTAGGTTAATTCCCAAGGGATATAAAATTGCATCCTCAACTAACACACCATATAACATGGTATTTGTCACCATGACACATGTTTGCACAATCATCTAAATTGTTGAATTGTTGGGATTAACTAAAATCACAATTTCCTATTTATTCAACCCTTTTGTCCTTTCAAACCACCCATGAATGTCATAATTTGGTATGGACATGGTTTGAAGTTGGTGTTCGTAAAACCAATACTTGATTTGGTTGCCACCTTGTTGAACATCAATGGTTGGATATTGAAATTAGAAAGGATATGAAGGATTTAATACCATTTTGATTGTCACAACCCTAGCCTTGGGCTCGCGACCAAGGCAAGGGTTTGCAAAGGTGTGGGCCAATTGTGAAGGTTAGGAGGCACATTTCATGCTCAAGAGTGTGAGGGAATGAACCCCCACACTCCCAAGTGAGCTTCCACTTTGGGAATTGGAATCCCGATGAACTCTCAAATTTTTAGAGAGCAATTACAAGGGTCAAAACCCATTGGATTGAAGAATTCCTTATATCATTGCAAAGCTCTTGAAACTTAGATGTCTAAAATGGGTTCACATGACCCATTTGAACATTCAAAACAAAAGTTATGCTAAAAGAAGGGTCGAGAATCAAATTGCCAATCTGACTCCCGACCACTAAAAGTTGAAAATCGCCCTGATTTCCTTGTGTGTAGGTGGTGTGCGACATATCGTTGAAAAGCTCAACGAGTGCTATAACGTTGCTTCAAACCTCATCTCAATTCGAAGTTCGCACACAAAGTTATGGGCCCCCAAAGTCGTGGGAGTCCCAATTTTGGGAATTTCAGGACTCCTAGTTGGGAGTCCTGGGACAAAATGACATTTTGGGTGCTGGTCTTGTGACCAAGTGCAAAGTATATTATAAGGGGGAAGGTGGTGGCTTCCCCCAAATTTGGGCCATGGTGAGTCTTGTGAGTCCGTGTTTGCATATGGTTCGTTTATGCACCAAGGTGCTTCAACTACACACTAACCAACTTGTTGTTTGGTTTGTTTAAGTCTTTGTAAGTAATTAAATCACTTGTTAATGTTCCTAGTCCCCATCCTGGAGCTCTAGCACACCCCTTTACTTTCGAAGTGTTGCAAGCCAAGGAGCGTGCCCCAACTCTTTCTCCTTTTGTTGTCTTCACCTTTGGACTTTTAGTCGAGTCCATCAAGGAGCTTGGGGGTGTGTCATTGACACCCTTCCAAGTTGAACAATTCCCTCTTTGTTGTTCACCACTACAACATTCGAAATGATGCTAACTTTATCAATGATTAGATGTGCCAAATTTAGATCAAGTTAAGTTTGGTTGTGAGTATGCGCTAAGATTATATTTCCAAATTTGGAATGAAACCCACTTCAACAACACTAGGGGAAACTATTGTTAATGCCCATTATTTGGCCAACTTAATCACCATCATGAGTGATTTCCCATCCTCACATTATGTGGTTGCAAGGTGAAATATTACCTTAGTTGCATATTGGAGATACCCAAATTTATAGGGTCCAAGCATGGTAAATTAGACCAAAAAGTACATCCACCTAAAATCCCATTTTAAAATATCATAGATTTTTACAAAAACATAAAAAAATGGATTGGAAAGTTTTTTATGTTTCATTCTGAAAACATATATGTCCATTGGGTTTATGGTAAGTTGAAAATAAAATTTGTAGAATTTTGGTATTATAAAAGTAGGTAGTAAGTATGTTTGAAATTGATTTGCAATTTTTTTTTTCAAACTTATTTTTATCATATAAGCTAGATATATTTTTATTAGAATGTGAAAAAGATGAAAAGCCACAAGTACATTTTAGAGCCCCATTAATTCAAAAATTTAAAAAATGTAATATTTCATTTACTTACAACCTACAAACATGAATCTACTTAAACATATTTTGAACATGTGATCTTTATTTAAAGTTCTAACAAAATTGAAAAAAAATGTTCATTTTAATCATTGAACAAAATAATATTCTTAAGTTCAATGTATCAAAGCCTATTTGATGGTTCCTTTTCATTTATGTTGCAAAGAACATTTGCAATCTAATTTACCATGCTTAGACCCTTTAGCCAAAAATAAAAGTGTTTGGCACACCTTTACATATCACCTTGAACAAATTGTTTGGTGTTTTGATTCCATTAGGAGAACTAGTGGGTGCTTGTGGCCAAAGGCCACTGTGAAGTCCCTCGTGGGTGCCCGTGACCTTCGGCCAGTGTGAAGTTTTATAAGTTTTATTTTTTCTTATCTTTTATTCTTTATTTGGCCCCTGCCCTGCCCCCTGCCCTGCCCTACCCCCCTGCCCTGCAAGACAGACAGAACTGCCGGTGCGTGAGTTGGCCACGTCATTCGCTGTGTAATCCTTAAAATGTGGAGTGTTGGGTTGTTGCCACTTGGAGACGAAAGCCTCGTCAGCAAGCGTAGTTGAGAGGCCAATTGCATGTTTGCCGCCTTAAAGAAAAGAGATTTCCTTTTTGGGGAACGTTTCTCTCCTTTCATTTTAATTCACCGGCAGAACCGGTTCTGCCATAGAAAATGCAGAGGCTGGTTCTGCCGGTGAATTAAAATGCAGAACTGTAGTGTCGGACAGACGCACGGACAGACGAACGGACAAACAAGCGAATTTATATATAAGATTGGAACCTTTCCTTGACCTTGTTGAAATGCCATTTGAATTTCATGCCCCCAAACGGTTAGCTATTATGTTTGTCAATTCAAAAGACCAGGGCAAATGTACTTAACATCGTGCATCACCATGTTATGGGTCTAATTGATCATTAGCACCCCATGGTTCTTGCACTTATGCATTTGATCTCATTGTTGGTGTAGCTATGATTCAAAAAATGTCGCATGGAGTGGAAGGTTTATTCCAATTTCCATTATTTTGCACCCCCAATCTCTAAATGCACCCCCATCACAAGAAGTGTTGCCAAGGGTCCCATCAATCCCACTACATAAAAATATCCATGACTTGTATTAAGGTTATAAGATGTCATCCTCACAATCCTTAGATTGGCTTGATGATGACACATGTTTTTGTGTCGCCATATTCATGACAAGTGCGCCCAAATATGCAAATTGCATTTTGAGGCTATTAGCTTATCCTTGGATTGCCTTTGGAGCCAAATTTGTGCCCAAAACACCTTTGTTTTTGGTGTTTTTGGCCTTGTTGTGCCCTTGATGTATCAATGGATTTTGATTGACCTGATTGCAACTCCACGTGCAATTGAAAACAATGTTCCTAATTGTGATTTTCTTTATCACATTGATCACAATGTTGTGCATAATTAATTTTCCCTTGGCCTTTTTTAGGGCATTCTTTCTTGAAGTGATCCCCACCAAAAATCCAATATGTCATATGTTATTGTTTTAAATATGATAGTTTCACAAAAGTGTTTCAATTCATTTTTGAGGCACCTTGAACTTTGTCAATGGATTGTAATGTGGTGATCCTATTGGTGATGAATTGGTCAAAAAATTCCAAGGTACATCCATGTTGAATTTGAGGGTCACAACTTGGTTTTTGACCATGTTGGACTTGATACATTCCAAAACTTGGAACACATTTGCCAAAGTTGCTTGCATTAGTTCATTTAGCATGATGTGTCAAACACCTCTGCAACTCTTTGTCCAATATCCCATACCAAAATTGAATAGCTTGCACCTTTGTGATTCTTTGGGTCACATTTATCAATCACCACATTTGGGTGTACACCTCACACAAATTCTCATGTGGTTTGTGTTGAAATTTTTGCAAAGTGCTCAATTTTCCAATTTGGACCCCTTGGTTATTCCATTGCAACACATGGAAAAATTTCACAATAGGGTTAAATGTTAGTGAAGGACCTTGTTTTTTAGTGGAAAGATTGGCACTTCCACTCCGAGAAGCTACACTACTAGCACTTCCATTTCCATTGGTGCAATTGTTATTAGGAGTTGCTAAGGCACCACTTGAAACCACAATCATTATGGTGATAAAAACATAATTGAGTGACCAATACAATCGCCAATCTTGAATCGCTACCTCATGGGCATGCCATCATCCATTAGAAGCCTTTTAAGGTGCTGAAATAAATCTTTCCAGATGAAAACAAATGTGGATTATGCAACTATGGATTGTGCAATTATTGCATGTCACTACCTATCTACTTATATTTTAGACCTCTTTCCTACAGAACTGGTTACCAAGGTGAAACCAAATTTTAACTCAGTTGAGGTTCATCCACAACTGAGTTATAACAGGCGTCCAATGGATGGTGTGCTGGTGGGTGCTGGTTCACTGTGGCCACTCTACCCTAGCTTTCTGTTTTGCTGACTGGCAATGCACTCAGTTTCTATAGTGTTAGGGCAGAGAAATGAGTGGGTGCACCAGCTTGTTCAATTGGCGCATGTTTTCAGATTTCAATGAAACTTTCTAATGGAATCAAATTGACAAGCAATGTAAGTGGGCACCTACACTTTCCCAGACCCAGTTCATTATGAAATGTTGTCAGTAGCCATACTTTCAGTCCCCAAGCACATCTTTGGTGATCAAGTGCACAATGACATCAGCTTTTTCATCAAGCCTTTTTCTCAGATCTAAACGCTGAATAAACTGATACCAAGCAGAGCGTGTCACAAAAGCCCTCTGCCAAGTCCAGACCAAAAATGATGACATTGATTATACAAATAAGTTGTGAATAAATTCAAAGAAAAGGGAAACAGAAAACCGGAATCTGAAAGAGTCTTCAGGAAATCTTCCAAAAAATTCAGCATATGGGTATCATACTTTTTGATCTGTAGCACATTGTCGATGATAATTGGCTTCCAAATTGACACCAACTACATGCAAGGTCTGCCATTGTCATGCATCATTTGATTTGTTTCTCCCTCTTCTCAACAAGCTTCTTCTTGTCTTTCTTCAGCTGTGCATAGATCTGGCCCATCATGTCAAAGCCCTCTAATATGTAATCTGCCTTCAAAAAGAAAGCCACTCAACTGATTATATTATTTGTACAAGATGTTGAAATTTCCAAAAAGAAACTTTTTTTCAAAGAACAAAATGTTGTGAAGGAAAATAGAGAATATTTGAGAAATTCGGAAAATTGAGGAATACTTTATTTATTGGACATTGGGTCTTCAATATTAATTTAAGTATTGACCAGAGAAGTGTTGAATCTGCCCTTGTAATACAAGAATGCTTGTCCTATGATGTAGCCAAGTACTGGACAGCAAGTCGCCAGGGGAGGATTATGTCTGGCAAGCCTGCCCTAGGCAGACCCATTTATTTGCCTTTCAAATGGCAGAAAATGCCCAAATATGTCATCCAGTACTCATCAGTGCACAAGGAGATTGTCTTAATGCTCACTTCTTGTAGAGGAAAACATCCTAGGGTATACCTAGAAAGGATATCAAAACAACCCAGGTAAGTGACCAATTGAGACCTGTTCATAGTATCTTTAAAGAGGATATTTCAAATCCCATGAGTAGTTTAGAGGACCTAACTTGGTGTCCTGTAAATTCTCCCTTTTCTTTTTTCTTATCCCTTTGTGCATTTTCCTAATCTACAGTGGGTCTATCAATAAAGTTTTTGATATGAGTTGTAGGACAAGTATGTAGATAGTTTGTTCGTTGGTATATATAACATGCTATAGATAATGGTATTAGGAACCATCTATATCATACTATCTGTATAATATCCAACTATGAAGGAGTTGATGTCTATACAAATGTCATTCATTTTGGGTTATGTGACCCAGCACCCACCAATGCCCCCATCCATTGGAAACTCATCACCACTTGGTTGTGGATGAACCGCAACTAGGTTGCCATGGTGGCCTATCCTCTAAAACCCTCCTACTTCCCTTCACACTACCTAGGTAGCTATAACTAGCTGTGTAAGTTGGTAAGTGTGATAGGTAAGTAGGTAGATGCAAGTGGATCTGTAGTACATAGCTAACCACCATGGGACAGGAATACAACAAATAAGTGTTTGCTATCGGCTTTGCACCATCCATTTTGCATGCTGTGCAGGTGGGTGTTGGTTGGTTATGCCTGAATTGATCTTCATTGGGCCACCTAGGTACTTCCACTTACATCCATATTCTGTCCTCAAATGCTGGCCAGTTGTTAAGCACTTGGAGAAGATCTGTATTGTATTTGGAGGGTACCTCATATCCATCAATTTCCCTTAAAAAATGGGAGGGATATTATGCCTACTCCTTAATAGTGGGAGGGTTCTTACACTTATAATAAGTAGACATCATTTCCCTCCCACTATTGAGAAGTAGGCTTAATATCCCTCTCACTATTGAGAAGTAGGCATAATATTCCTCCCAATCCTATGCCTTGTGATTATGTAGGTTTGGTTCATGATAAAATTTACTTTTGTGGTTTACAATAGGTAAAGCCCATGGGTGGGGGACATTCTGAAAATGCAGGGCTGTACTTGGCTATCACCTTGTCCTAGGCCCCTTAATTTGAGAATGCCCCATACTTGGGTTTTACCCTACACTAAATGTTTGTGCAGTCAAAAATGTATTCACCAGAAGATTTTTATAGTTTACAATTGGAATCATGGAGAACTTTTTAAAACAACTATGGGACTCAACACATATGCTTAGTAGGTAATGCAAATAACCTGTAAAAAACTTTCTGGTGTATTTGGAGGCAGAAATTTCAGTAAAATCTACCAGTTCTTTATGTGGGTAAGAGCATCTCCACCCATCCAGCATGTCCTCCAATAGTAAACCTTGCATCCAAGATACATGGATTATTGTTTCCCATGCCTCAGCCATAAAAATGAAATTCACACTATAAAAGGTTGAGTACCACTAATAGCAAACCAACTGGATAAATCAAATTAGTTTAGCCAATCAATTGATCAGTCTGCCCCATAATAGCAAGGGTTGAACAAGGCAATGTCTTTTGTAGCTTTCCTACTTTTGCATCATGTGCAAAAATGCTAACTCAAAACCATTTTATTGTTGTAAATTGACATAATAAATGCCCTTCTTCATTCAAAATATGTTATGCAGCATGTTGTTGGAGATGTTCTAAGGATCCCAAACAATGTTGTTTTGGGATTTAGAATTTTGAGAATCATGGTTACATATAAAAATAAAAATCTCTTAGAATCACAGTTTTAAATCCTAAGAATTGCCTTGATAATTGTCAAGGGTTTGTTCCAATGTTGACTAGATGTAGAGAAATGACCTAGGTATCCTATCAAGGTTAAGGCAAGGTATTGAAAACCAACCTCCCATGTAACATCTTCATGAGAATGAGGATGATACCCTACATGTCTTGGTAGTGTTGTACAAACTTATCAAAGACCTATTTGGTCTAGTCTCACTTTGATAAAATTTGATACTCTACATGTAGACATGTAATTCATCCAGGTAGGTTATCTCTAAACCCTAAAACCCTTTCACCTTGTGCACTTGTATTTCTCTGTCAAACTACATTTTCACAAGATGCAATAGGTTACCTACATGCCAAGAAAATAACTCCATATTATGCTCTATCTCCCTCCAATGAAGTTGCATGGCTTGTGCATTTCATGACACAAGCCCAAGTTAATCCTATAAATATTCATGTGAGTAGAAATCCAAAAGTTGGATACCTACAAAGAGCCAAGGCAACGTTGTGGATTGTCGTCAATTGGGAGTTGGGACTAGAGCCCTTTCAGTTTTCCTCTTTATTAAAAAACCTCCATAACACTAGGTGGTTTTTAAGTTGGGTATTTAGAATAACCAACCTTGTTGCATAATGGTTGTGTATTTTGTGGTTCCTCAACTGAGTAATCCAAAAATCAACCCTTAAATGTTTAATAGGCATGTATTGTCAAAATAATACCCAACAAGATTGGTATTGGGGGGATTGTTAAGAAGTGAAAATTGATACTAGTTGAGTCCATTACATTTTGAAAATCCAATTATTTGGTACTCTATGTGCAAAGACCATGTCTAGTCAAGCTTTAAAAAACTAAGAATTAATCCACATTGGTTTGTTCTTAATTTTTAATAACCACCCAACAATGGAAACAACTTACCTGGGGGGTCAAATTTGGTTCATAGGAACCACCTTAGATATAACCATAGTTAAATTCCATTGTAGCTTATCCAAGAACAACATCACATAATTCATATTATGTACACCTTTACATTATAATATTCTAGAACATGCTTTTGGATCATAATATATATTTTTAAAGTTGATTTATAAATCATGATTTTAAATATATTTTATAAAATATTCTAGTTTTCAAAACTTAATCCTTGTTATTAATCAAATTGGACCCTTGGGTCATTACTAATGTTGGATTGATATCAACTTTTGAACATACCAATTTAATCTTGGTATGTGATATGGTTTGGTTCATAAGTGACTATACAACTTTTAACATTTTGTCAACTTGAATTATGATTATATATCATAATTACAAATGTAGATGTGTTGAAATGGCTAGTTAGTGCATTCAATATATTAGGCTAATTTTGATTTTATTTTTTTTTGTGTTAATTTTGTGTTACATAATCAAAGTAGGAATGATGCACATGAAAATTTTAATTAAATTTAACCCTTAAACATGCCTTTAAAAATAACTTTACTAGCTTGGGCCCTCTAACTAGGCTTATGTGCACCTTAAGTAACCCATAGATAGTTGAACCAACCTACATAGCTGAACCGACCCCTGAAAAGGGTCCCTAGGTAACTTAAGTAGCTTAGACAACACCTTGGTAGCCCTTGGGTATGTTAAATAACCTAAATAACCCTTATGTAGACCCTTACATAACTTAAGAAACCATTAGGCAACCACCCCTAATTAAATAACTTATATAATCCAATGTAACCCCCTAGGTAACCTTACATATTTTACATATTTTAAATAGCCCTTTGGTAGCTCTTAAATAGCTTTCATAGCCTTTAAATAGCCCTTAGGTAATGTAAGTAACCTTTAAGAAGGTCCCTAGGTACCTTAATTAGTATAAGTGGCTTTTAAGTGGTTCCTAGGTACCTAAGGTAATTTAAATGATTTAAAAGTAGCCTTTAAATAGCCTAGGTAGCTTTTAAGTAGGCTTATAGGCATTATAATTAAACTAAGAATGCTTTAGAAAGCCTGTAGGTGGGTGTAAATATGCATTTAGGAGCCAAAAACCATGTCAAATACTGATGAAAATTGTGAACTTTTTTACATATGTTAGTTTCATAAAATTTTAAAGTTATGTTAATCATTCCAAGTTGTGTTTTAATATGAATGTTGAGGGATTCAAATTAAAAATTTATTAAATTCAATTTTGAGTTTTGGTTTTAATAAAAAAATGTTTGAAATTGAACATGTGTTTTGTCAGATTGTGGTTAATTTTACAAAGTACTAGGTAAAGGACTATTGTAATAACATAATTTTATGGTAAAAAGTTTAGATAATATTAACCTACTACCCACAATAAAAAAAACTCAAAATTTAAAAGATATGAAATTTTAAAATTTTAAAAATTCAAAATATTTTTAATTTTTTAAAATTTCAAAAGTCCTTTACCACATGTAAATGGGGTGTAATGTGCATGACATACAAAAAAAATTTGTAATTTAGGATTTTCTAAAAAAACAGCATTTTGAAGTAGTCAACATATTTTGGAATGATTCAAAGTTATGATAAAATTTCAAGATGGAACACAAAATATGGCAAAATTTACACATTTTGAAATTTTCATATTTATTCAACAACGACTAATACAAAACATGTGACCTATTGGGGCAACTATATGTATTTTAAATAAAAATTTGCAAAAGATTTTATTCAAAAATTCTTTCATATGAAAAAGTGAAAAATGATTAAAAAGTAGTCATAGTCTTTTTGTAAAGTAATCCCATTGGCTCCTTTGTGTTTACTTGCACCTAGGTAATCAAGGTGGTTTAAGTAGCCCTTAAGTAGGCCCATAGATACCTTAATTAGGTTAAAGGTAAACCCATTGTTTGGTGGTACCACTAGGGATGTTGCACCCTAAAATTTTGAAACCTACTCAACATAGGACTCATTCAAGGAAAAAAATTCAATTCCAATTATATATCAAAAGGTTGTCCAAGTCATTTTGAATTATAAAATTCAATTGGATTTTTAAATTTTAATATTCTAAATGAATGGTCAAGGAAAATGTTTCAAGAAAGTAACATTTGGGGTTTTCTTTTTAGGAACAAAAAAAAATCATGTTTTTTCACATTTATTTAATCTTTTAATTTATAGGAGGGCTCCATTGTTTATTTTTTATTTTTTTAAATCAATAGTAGATTGAACAATTGTCAAAGGTTAGGACTAAAAAGTTTTGAAGGGCCATCATGCATTCATGTCCACAAATTTTTAATAATTCTAACTTTTTAAATTTCAATTAACAATTTGGGCATACCCTAATGATTATAGTTGAAAAAACAAAAACAATTACAATGGTGCAACTTGACAATGATAAAGGGTCAAGAATTTCAAGAAAACATGTCATGAACATCCAAGAACACAAATCTCCTACTTGTTCAACTAATGTAAGTGTCTAGTACAAATTTTCGATAATGTATACATGTAGGTGGGGAACACAAAGCCCATGTGGTGCAAATCAATAATAAAAATTACAATTGAAAAAATTAATTTTCTTTAATTTAATTAAACAAGGTTCACCTTTTTTCGAATTTCGGTGAGATGGTTCTTAATGGTTCCACTCAAGGATGAATTTGCTAGTAAAGAACTATTAGGATAGCCCTTAAGCACCTTAGCTAATTTAAATAACCCCTAGGTAGCCTAGATACCCTATGGTAGGTTGAATAGGTCATTTAAGTAAACCTTAAAAAACATGTTTATTAAAATGTCATTTCATTCCATATTATATAAAAAATTGTTGATGCAATGGTAAACATTTTTCCCTTCAATGTGAATGTGAGGTGATTGAATTTCTATTATTTTGACCTATTTAACTTAGCTTAAGCTAGGTTTTCTAGGTGCCTACTTTAGGCCAATGTGTTTAGCCTAAGCCACCTAGGCTCCGTAGTTGACATTTTTAACTTAGGCAACCTAGGCTAAGTAGGTTAGGCCTCCCTATTTTAGACACCTTAAGTTAGTTAGGTTAGGTTGCCTTGCTTAAGCTACTTAATTTAGGTCGCTTAACATAGGTTAAATAAGTTAGGCTAACATAGGTAGCCAAGGATACTTAGCTTAAGCTTGGTGGCTTAACCTAGGTAGGCCATGTGATGCCATTTGTTCAACTTGGAGCTTGTCACATAGTTTGTCACATGTCAACATTTTAGTAGTAAAAAAAAATTAGATAGCCTCAAATTTCCACATTTTAACCATAAAATAGGTCACAAATGATTATGTCACATACACACATGTCATTACACATTTTAATCGTAAAAACTAGTTGCAATTGACCGTACCACAAAGTTGAATGTTAGTTGTATAACAAGTGAGTATAAATCACACCTAGATACAACTATCATTTTGATTAGAGTCACACAATGTTTCTTATGACTAAAATTTTATATGACTTGTCAAGATGACTAAATAATATATATTCACATGTGTCATTTACAACCAATTAAAAAATTAATTAATTTACAAATTCCTTGTAATGTTTCACAATACATGCATGTGACAATGAGAACATCCAATCTTTTTGCATTGGTAGATTTAGTAGGTTGAAAATGTAATAGGTAAGTAGCTAGGTCAATGGGCACACACATGTAGAGCCATGTTAGTTAGTAGAAGGCTTAGGTAGAGAGGTTGTTTCAAGTAGGTTAGTGTGAGAGAGAGGGAGAAAAAAAGTATTTTAGAAAAAAACAACTGACTACAATCTTTAGGTAGACTAAACTAATAGGGGTGATTAGTTGGGGGATAGGTACAGGATTTGGCCCATCCAGTGGACAGAATGGCAAACTGGTGTGCTGATGAGTGCTGGTTCATTGTGGCCATCATTGCTTAGGGCCACTTTAGATGAAGGTACAAGGTCTATAGTCCAATGAAATGGAGCAACCCTATTGAAGGAGAGCCATAATAAATTGGACCCATGGCCTTAAGACAAGGGTCCAAAACTAAAAAAGTGGCAAATTGAGGCTAACTTACATGGCACCATTTTGGAGGGAAAATCAATTGGTTCCAAGTTGAACCTCTCCCCCCCCCCCCCCCCCCCCC
>Ga0209208_10001591_pt1 | contig 32152 bp, 26 predicted proteins | sample S1TSphfallax_3_FD_187694 | JGI IMG/M metagenome (GOLD analysis project Ga0209208, IMG submission 187694) | Host-associated microbial communities from peat moss isolated from Minnesota, USA - S1T2_Fd - Sphagnum fallax MG (SPAdes) (version 2) | ecosystem: Host-associated > Plants > Peat moss >...
CCTGCACGATGTCGACGCCGTCGCCGAGTCCGCGAGGCACGCGCGAAAGCTCGCGCGGCATGATTTCGATGCCGCGTATGGTCCGCGGCTGTGGCGGCGCGGGCCACGCATTTGGCCACCCTCCCCCGTCGTAGCAACGCTGCGCACCGATCAGCCAGGCCGCGAGCAGTCCCTGACCGCAACCCAAATCGAGGACGCGTGTACAACCAGCGAGCAAGCCGAACTCCAAAATGGCGCGGTAGACTGGATCGCCACGCAACTTGCCGCGCGCGAAGTGGTAGGCAAATGAACTGACGTCTCGATACGGCGCACTGGCCGCGTCGAGCAGTGTCTGTCCCCTGGCATCGCGTACCGCGCTTTGAGCGGCTCCCATGCGAATCAAGCTCCCATGATGATTCAGGCTGCGCGCAGTCCCGCGGCATCGCGCGCCAAGTCTTCGATCGCGCCCCAGTTACCGGCGGCGAGCAGCTCCTTCGGCGCAAACCAGGAGCCACCGACGCAGACGACATTGGGCAACGCAAGATATTCGGCGGCGCTTGCCCGCGTGATTCCGCCCGTGGGGCAGAACGAGACGTCGGGAAACGGGCCACCCAGCGCCTTCAACATCGCAACGCCTCCCGCTTGTTGCGCGGGGAACAATTTGAGGATCTGGAAGCCTTGCGCACGCGCCGCGATCAACTCCGTGGGCGTCATCACGCCGGGCAGCAACGGGAAGCGCGCACCGCGCGCCGCAGCGGCAAGTTCCGGCGTCAGCCCCGGCGTCACGCCGAACTGGGCTCCGACACGATTCGCGCCCGCGAAATCCACGGCGCGTGTCAGCGTGCCGACCCCGACGATCGCTTCGGGGACAGACTTACGCATGGCCTCGACGGCCGCGAGCGCGACCGGTGTGCGCAGGGTCAGTTCCAGCACCCGCAGGCCACCGGCCGCCAACGCGCGCGCGAGCGGTACTGCATGCTCGAGTTCGGTCACCGTGAGCACCGGAATCACTGGCGCGAGCGCGACGATGTCACGAATTTCCACGGCCGTCTCCCGTCATAGCAGCGCCATCGCGCCGGCCTCGGCATCGCCCGCTGCACGGCGAAAAGCCGTAAATAACTCGCGGCCCGAGCCGAACTCATTGTCGCCATGTTGCAAGCTCGCCGGCTCTCGCGCCCGCCAGACATCCTCAGGGACTCTCGCTTCGAGCAAGCCGGCGTCGCAGTCCAGGCGGATCAGGTCGCCGTCGCGTACGCGCGCCAACGGCCCTCCCGACAAACACTCCGGCGTAAGGTGAATGGCGGCCGGCACTGAGCCGGAGGCGCCCGACATTCGGCCATCGGTCACGATCGCCACGCGGAAACCGCGACTCTGCAGGGAAGCGAGCGACGGCGTGAGCTGATGCAGTTCCGGCATGCCATTGGCCCGCGGCCCTTGAAATCGCAACACGGCCACGAAGTCGCGATCGAGGCGCCCCGCTTTGAATGCCGCGATCACGGCCTCTTGGCTGTCGAAGACCAGGGCCGGCGCTTCGATCACGAAATGCTCCATCTGCATCGCGGAGGTCTTGATCACGGCGCGCCCGAGGTTACCCGACAACAACTCCAGGCCCCCGTGGGAACTGAAGGGTGCGCTCACCGGGCGCAGAACTTCGAGATCGCCGCTTGTCTCGGGCGCCGCTCGCCACGCGAGTGCACCTGCGTTCAACCAAGGCTCCTGCGCGTAGGCGCGCAGCCCGCTGCCCATCACGGTCGTCACGTCCTCGTGCAGCAGACCGGCATCCAGTAATTCCCGCACCAAGAACCCCATGCCGCCGCAAACTTGAAAGCGATTGATGTCCGCGCCGCCATTCGGGTAGATGCGCGCGAGCAAGGGCACGACCGAGGACAGCGCGCTGAAATCATCCCAGTTGATATCGATTCCCGCACAGCGCGCGATCGCGACCAAATGCATCGTATGGTTGGTGGAACCGCCCGTGGCGAGCAGGCCCACGATGCCGTTGACGATCACGCGCTCGTCGAACGCGCGCGCGAGCGGCAGATACTCGTCGCCGAGCGCCGTGATCTTTGCGGCACGCGCCGTGGCCGCGCCCGTCAGGGCATCGCGCAGCGGCGTGTTGGGTGGGACGAAGGCGGCACCCGGCACGTGCAAACCCATCACCTCCATGAGCATCTGATTGCTGTTGGCGGTTCCATAGAACGTGCAGGTGCCGGCCGAGTGGTAGCTCGCCGCCTCGGATTCCAACAACTCCTCGCGGCCCACCTTGCCCTCGGCGTAGAGCTGACGAATGCGTGCCTTCTCCTTGTTCGGTACGCCGGAAGACATCGGCCCTCCGGGCACGAAAATCACCGGCAGGTGGCCGAAGGCCAGCGCCCCCATGAGCATTCCGGGCACGATCTTGTCGCAAATGCCGAGACAGAGCGCCGAGTCGAACATGTTGTGCGATAGCGCAACCCCGGTCGCCATCGCAATCACATCACGACTGAACAAGGACAGTTCCATGCCGGGCTGACCCTGGGTAACGCCATCGCACATCGCCGGCACGCCGCCCGCGAATTGCGCGACCGCGCCCGCTTCGCGGGCCGCTCGCTTGATCAATGCGGGATAGCGTTCGAAGGGTTGATGGGCCGACAGCATGTCGTTGTAGGCGGACACGATCGCGATATTGGGCCAGCGCAGCTGACGCAGTGCCTCTTTATCGCCCTGGTCCGAGGCGGCGAAGCCGTGCGCGAGATTAGTGCAGGACAGACCCTGGCGTGCCGTGCCCTTGTGCAGCGCCGCCTCCATGCGCGCGAGGTAATCGGCGCGCGTCGCACGGCTGCGCTCACGAATTCGCTCCGTGACCTCGGCAATCCGAAACTGAACGGTCATCACTTAGGTGTATGGTGCGTGGACATGGCCCATTGTGCCATACCCCCGACCTTCAAGTGGGCAGCGGCAAATGCTAGGCTGTCGCGGCATCGATCTCAAGGACACGACGTGGCGGCAATACTTCCGACTTTCGATATGTTGCTGTTTGGCGGCACGGGCGATCTCGTCACCCGCAAGCTCTTGCCGGCTCTGTACCGACGCTACGTGGCCGGTCAGGTCTCCGAGGACTCGCGCATCGTCGGTCTCGCGCGCTCGAGCTTGACGCGCGAAGACTACGTCGCGCAAGCCGAAGCCGCCTGCCGGGAATTTCTCGGCGGGGAATTCGATGCGGAGAAATGGGCGAATTTCAGCCGCTTGCTCGGGTACGGTCGGGTCGTCGCGGCGGCGGCCGAGGACTACGTGCAATTGGCCCACGCACTGCAGGGTCGCGAGAAAATCATCCGCGTATTCTTTTTCTCGACCGCCTCGACCTTGTTCTCAGCGATATCGGAAAACCTCGCCAAGGCGGGACTCGTGACGCCGCTGAGCCGCGTCGTGCTCGAAAAGCCGCTCGGCCACGATGTCGAGTCGGCCGACCTGATCAACGCCCAAGTCGGAGCGATTTTTAGTGAACGACAGATTTACCGCATCGACCACTACCTCGGCAAAGAGGCCGTGCAAAACCTGATGGCCTTGCGCTTCGGCAACATTCTGTTCGAACCCCTGTGGCGTCGCGGTCTGATCAAGCACGTGCAAATCACCGTCGCCGAGGAACTCGGCGTCGAGCGGCGCGGACAGTTCTACGACATGACTGGTGCGTTGCGCGACATGGTTCAGAATCACCTGCTGCAGCTCCTGTGCATCATGGCCATGGAGCCCCCCGCGAGCGACGATCCGGATGCGGTTCGCGACGAGAAACTCAAGGTCCTGCGGGCACTGCGCCCCTTGCGCGACCGCGAGGTGCTCGCGAAGACCGTGCGCGGACAATACCGCGCGGGATCGGTCCACGGCGTGTCGGTGCCGGGTTATCTCGAGGAAGCGGATATCGACCCCGACAGCACGACCGAGACCTTCGTGGCGCTCAAGGCGGAGATCGACACCTGGCGCTGGGCGGGCGTCCCGTTCTATCTGCGCACGGGCAAACGACTCCAGGAGCGACTTACGGAATTGGTCGTGACCTTCGACGACGTGCCGCATCCCATTTTCGAGACACCGCCGCCGTCCGAAGCTGCCAATCTCCTCGTGATCCGACTGCAGCCCGATGAAAGCATCACGCTCACGGTGCTCGCCAAGAATCCCGGGGAAGGCATGCGTCTCAAGCCCGTGAGTCTTGCGCTCGATTTGGGTGAGACCTTCAAGACGCCGAGCCTCGATGCCTACGAGCGCCTGCTCATGGACACGGTCAAGGGGAACCTTACTCTGTTCATGCGCCGCGACGAACTCGATGCGGCCTGGCGCTGGATCGATCCGATCATCGCCGGCTGGCAGCAGTATGACGAGAAGCCCAAGAGCTACATTGCGGGCAGCTGGGGCCCGGCGGCCGCGAGCGCTTTGATCGGCCGCGACGGATTCGAGTGGCACGATGAACTCTGAACCGAAAATGGCGGCCGATATCCCGCAACTCGACGAGGAGCGAATCGCGCTCAGCGGCGAGGCGCTCAAGACCGCCTTCCTGGACAATTTGTTCTACATGCAGGGCAAATTTCCGGGACTTGCGACGCAGCGCGACTATTACATGGCGCTCGCGTACGCAGTGCGTGAGCGCATGCTGCAGCGATGGATCAGCACGGCGGCGACCTATACGAAGAACGGCTCGCGCACCGTCGCCTATCTGTCGGCCGAATTCCTGATGGGTCCGCACCTCGGCAACAATCTGATCAATCTCGGCATCTATGCGCGCATCCAGGAATGCGTCACCGAACTCGGTTTGGACTTCGAGCACCTGCTCGCCCAGGAGGCCGAGCCCGGACTCGGCAATGGCGGCCTGGGGCGCCTCGCCGCCTGCTTCATCGATTCGATGGCGACCCTCGAGATCCCCTCCCTGGGCTACGGGATCCGCTACGAGTTCGGAATCTTCCAACAAGCGATCGTCGACGGCTGGCAGGTGGAAAAGACCGACAAGTGGCTGAGCTTCGGCAATCCCTGGGAGCTGATCCGTCCGGAATGGACCGTCGATGTGTACTTCGGCGGCACGACCGAGCACTATAACGATCTCGGCAACAACCTGCGCGTGCGCTGGGTTCCCGACCGGATCGTGATGGGCGTGCCCTATGACACACCGATCTTGGGCTATCAGTCGAACACCGCCAACACCTTGCGCCTGTGGAAATCCGAGGCCCGCGACTCCTTCGATTTCGCGATTTTCAACAGCGGCGATTACTACGGCGCCGTCAACGAGAAAGTGGCGTCCGAAAACTTGAGCAAAGTGCTCTACCCGAACGACGACCAATTGCGCGGCAAGGAACTGCGTCTCGAGCAGCAGTTCTTCTTCGTCTCCTGCTCGCTGCAGGACATGCTGCGGATTCTGCACACGCAGAAGCTGCCGGTCGAATGTTTTCACGAGAAATTCGCGGTACAGCTCAACGACACGCATCCATCGATCGCGATCGCCGAGCTGATGCGCTTGTTGATCGACATCCATTTGCTGCCTTGGGCCGATGCCTGGAGCATCACCTCCAAGACCTTCGCCTACACGAACCACACCTTGCTGCCCGAGGCGCTAGAGCGCTGGCCGCTCGCGGTGTTCGCGCGCATCCTGCCCAGGCACCTCGAGATCATCTACGAGATCAATGCCCGCTTCCTCGAGGAGGTCCGCATGCGCTTCCTGGGCGATGAGGGCCGAATCGCGCGCATGTCGCTGATCGACGAGAGCGGTGAGCGCTACGTACGCATGGCGAATCTGGCCTGTGTCGGCAGCCACGCGATCAACGGCGTCGCCGCTTTGCACTCCGAACTCCTGCGTACCGAGCTGCTCAAGGATTTCTACGACCTCTGGCCGCAGAAATTCAGCAACAAGACCAACGGCGTCACGCCGCGCCGCTGGATGCTGCTCAGCGACCCGAAGCTGTCGCAATTGATCACCGAACACATTGGCGACGCCTGGACCAAGGACCTGTACGGCTTGCGCGCGCTCGAACCGCTCGCGGAAGATGCCGCGTTTCGCGCCCGCTGGCGCGAGGTCAAGCAGCAGAACAAGAGCGAATTTGCGACGCTCGCGCAACAGGAGGCCGGCGTCTCCGTGGATGCGAACACGCTGTTCGATGTCCTGGTAAAGCGCATTCACGAATACAAACGGCAGCACTTGCAGGTTCTGCACATCGTCTCGCTCTACCATGCGATGAAATCCAATCCCTCGCTCGACGTGCAGGCGCGCACTTTCATCTTCGGCGGCAAGGCCGCACCCGGCTACCGCATGGCGAAGCTGATCATCAAGCTGATCAACTCGGTCGGCGATATCGTCAATCGGGATCCGGATATCAACGGCCGGCTCAAGGTCGTGTTCATTCCGAATTTCAGCGTCACCAACGGGCAGCGCATCTATCCGGCTGCCGACCTGTCGGAGCAGATCAGCACTGCCGGCAAGGAAGCATCGGGCACGGGATGCATGAAATTCTGCATGAACGGCGCGGTCACGATCGGCACACTCGACGGCGCGAACATCGAGATTCGGGACGAGGTCGGCGCGGACAACTTCTTCTTGTTCGGGCTCAGTACGCCGGAAGTCTATGCCATGAAGGCGCAGGGCTACCGCCCCATGGACTATTACAACGCGAATCCGCAGCTCAAAGACGTGATCGATTTGATCCGCAGCGGTTTCTTCTCGCGCGGCGACCCCGAGTTGTTCAAGCCGCTGATCGACGACCTCTTGAACAACGACCCGTATATGTTGCTCGCGGATTTTCAGTCCTATGTCGAGTGTCAGCAGCGGGTTGCGGCGGCCTACCGCGACCGGGATCGGTGGACGCGTATGTCGATCCTGAACACGGCGCGATCCGGCAAATTCTCCTCGGATCGCACGATCCGCGAATATTGCAACGACATCTGGAACGTGCAGCCCGTGCCGATCAAGCTGTTCACGAATGCCGACGTGCGCGCCGGATTCGCCATCTAAGTCCTCAAGCCGGCAGCGAATCCAGCAGGAAGCGCAAAGTGCGGCGCAGCGGCTCCGCCGCCCCCCACAGCAATTGATCGCCAACGGTGAAGGCCGACAGATATTCGCCGCCCATCGCGAGCTTGCGCAGCCGACCGACGGGTATGTGCATGCGGCCGCTGACCGCGGCCGGCGACAGCTCGCGGATCGACGCCTCGCGCTCGTTCGGAATGACCTTTACCCAGGCATTGTCGGCGGCAATCAGTCGCTCGATCTCCGCCAACGGCAAATCCTGCCGCAGTTTGATCGTCAGCGCCTGGCTATGACAACGCATGGCGCCGACGCGCACGCAGATTCCTTCGATCGGCACGGGGTTCGCTTCCGTGCCTAGAATCTTGTTCGCCTCGACCCCGGCTTTCCATTCTTCCTTGCTCTGTCCATTGCCCAAATCCTTGTCGATCCAAGGGATCAGGCTCGCGGCAAGCGGCGTCCCGAAATTCGCGGTCGGAAATTCCGGTTCGGCTAGACCGCGGCCGACGGCGCGATCGACGTCCAAAATCGTCGCCGCGGGATCCTGCAAGGTCGACGCGGCCGAGCGATGCAGCGCGCCCATTTGCTCGATCAGTTCGCGCATGTGTTGCGCGCCCGCGCCGGAGGCCGACTGATAGGTCATCGCGGTAATCCATTCGACGACACCGGCGCGCAACAGACCCGCGACGGCCATCAGCATCAAGGACACCGTACAGTTGCCGCCGATGAAATCGCGGATGCCCTGATCACGGGCGTTGCGCATCACGGCGAGGTTCACGGGATCGAGTACGATCACGGCATTCTTGTCGAGACGCAGGGTCGATGCGGCATCGATCCAATACCCCTGCCAGCCCGCGGCGCGCAGCCGCGGATGCACGGACTGCGTGTAGTCCCCACCTTGAGCGGTGATGAGCATGGACATTTTCGCGAGCGCGGCAAGGTCGTTGGCATCCTGCACGGGATCCTGAGAGCCGCGGATCGACGGGCCGGGGACGCCCGCCTGCGAGGTGCTGAAGAACGTCGGTTCGATCAAATCGAAATCGCGCTCCTCACGCATGCGCGCCAGCAGCACCGAGCCCACCATGCCACGCCAACCGATGATACCGACTCGCTGCATGTCAGCCGTCCTCAGATCACGAACTCGCGCGCCGGCGCGCGACGATTGTAGCGTGAGCCCATCACATACCCATAGGCGCCGCTGGTCGCCAGCAACAAGATGTCGCCCTCCTGCGTGGGCGGCAGCCAGCGATCGGTGCCGAACTTATCGGCCGTCTCGCAGATGGGTCCCACGATCGTCGCTTGCTGCGTCGCCGCCTCGCCCCAACGCGTCAGGTTCACGATCTCGTGATATGCATCGTACAAGGCAGGTCTAATCAAGGAATTCATACCGGTGGCGATGCCGACATACTGAATATCGCCCTTGGCCTTCAACTGCGTCACGCGCGCCACCAGCACGCCCGCCTTCGCAACCAGAAATCGTCCGGGCTCCATCCAGAAGCGGATCTGCGGAAATTGTGCGCGCAGTTCCGCGACGCCGCGTTCCAAGGCGCCGAAATCCATGTCGCTGTGTCCGACGCGGTCCGGTACACCGATGCCGCCGCCCAAATCCACGACCTGCACATGCGGGAATCGCGCGGCGAGGCCGGCGAGCAGAGTGCCCGTCTCGGTCCAATTGGCGACGTTGAATATTCCACTGCCGGCATGGGCATGGAGCCCCGTGACGCGCACACCGTGCCGCTCGGTCAACGCGACGAGCTCATCGATTTCCGCGACCGACACGCCGAACTTGGAATGCGCCCCGGCCGTGCGCACATGTTCGTGGTGCCCGCGGCCGACGCCGGGATCGATGCGTACGAAAATCTCTTTGCCGGCGAACACCTGCGGCCAGTGTTTGAGCGGATGCAGATTGTCCAGCGTGACGCGCACGCCGCGCGCGAAGCCAAACTCATATTCGTCGCTCGGCGTGAAGTTCGGCGTGAACAAGACGCGCTCGGGCGGCAAATCCGGGACCACGGCGAACGCATGTTCGAGCTCGCCCTGCGAGACACATTCCAGCATCATGCCGGCCGCGACCAAGCGGCGCAGAATCTCGGGATGCCAGTTCGCCTTCATCGCATAGGCCCAGCGATCCACGGACGCGACCGTGTGCAAGGCGGCGACTGCGGCATCCACGGTCGCCATGTCATAGACATAGGCTGCGCCTTCACGCGCGCCGAGCGCGAGCAGCTGCCGACGCTTCTCGGGCGCCTGCCACCACTCATGAGCGACGGGACCCGCAGCGCTCGGCGGCGCGAACAACTCCTGCCAGGTCGGCCCCAGGACGCCGTCCGAGCCGATGCGCTGGATCAGGCGCTCATGGAGTTGGTGCACGAGCCGATCGCCTTGCGACTCGTCGATCACGAAGGTGAAGTTCAGATCGTTGGCGGCTTGGCTGACGAGATAAATCTTTTGATCCTGGAATAGTTCGAATGCCGACCCGAGTTCCGGCAGAATCCCGCGAATGTGGTGGCCCAAGAGGCTTAAAGATGCGCACGGGCCCAGGATCTGCACGCGGCAGAGCTCGCCCAGAGCCGCCGTCAGGCGCGCGACGGCCGCGGCATCGAGCGTATTGGCGGCCGGGTCCAGGGACACGGTCACGTTGGTCTCCGAGGTCGAGATCAAATCCACCGACAGACCCTGCTGCTTGAAGACTTGGAAGGCGTCGGCCAAGAAGCCGACTTGGTGCCACATGCCCGGACTCTCCATCGAGACCAGGGTAATGCCCTTCTTGATCGCAATCGCCTTGACCTGGGCGGCACTATCCGGGGTCTGCGCCGAAATCACGGTGCCTTCGAGACCCGGGGACTGGGTCGCGTAGACATGCAAGGGGATGCCGTACTGGCGCACCGGCATCACACAGCGCGGATGCAGGACTTTCGCGCCATTGCTCGCGATCTCCTGCGCCTCGTCGTAATGCAGCGCGCGCAACAGCCGCGCACTCGGCACGTCGCGCGGATTGGCGCTGAACATGCCGGGCACATCGGTCCAGATCTCGAGACGAACGGCCGCCAGCTTCGCGGCAAAATAAGCCCCGGAGGTGTCCGAGCCGCCGCGCCCGAGCAGCACGGTATCGCCCGCGTCGTTGGCGGCAATGAAACCTTGTGTGATGACGACCTGCGCGAGCGTGCGCCAGGCAGCTTGCAAGTCCGCGTCCGGCGAATAGTCGCAGGTCGCCGAGAGAAAACCGGCTTTGCTATTGGCATCTTCGCGGCTTTCGGAACGCAGCACCTGGCGCGCGTCTACCCAGGCCGTGGCGATGCCCTGGGATTGCAGATAGGCGGCGCCGAGCGTCGTCGCGAGCAATTCCCCCATCGCCATCACGCGCGCGCGCACGCGATCGCCGAGTTCATGGGTCTCGGCCAAGGAGTCCGTGATCCGATGCAGTTCTGCGATGAACGCAGCGAAGCGCTCACCGGGCTCGATGCCGAGACTGCGCGCGAGATCGTGGTGTTTGGCCTCGATGGCGGCGAGCAGTGCCGTGTGCTGACCGGCGATCGCCGCGCTCAGCAAGGATTCCAATTTATCGGTGATACCCGAAAGCGCCGAATGAACGACCACAGGCTGTAGATTCAGGGCGAGCCGCTCGCGCACGACCGCGGCGATGTTGCGCCAATTCTGCGCGGTCGAGACGCTGGTGCCCCCGAACTTGAGGACGACCCACGACGGATGCGGGCTCACGTGTCGCCGAGCCGCTATTCGTCTTCGAAGATGTCGCGCAGTTCTTTTTCCAACTGACGCTCGGCAAGCACGTCCTCGACGCGGCTCCAAGCGGCTTTGCCACGTTTACCCGGAGGGGCCGCTTTCGGACGTCGCTCCGCACGTTCCAACTGAGAATCGAAATCTTGCGACTCCTCGGCCTCGCCGAGAAATTCGTCATCGATATCGAAATGTTCGTCTTCGCGTTCACTCATTGTCGAGAAAAGCCCTTGAAATCAATAGGATCGATACGCCGGCTTGGCGTGAAGTTGCGCACTATAGCCGATTCTGCCCGGCATTCAACTGCCGTTACACATTTCTAACGGTCAAGGCAAGCCATGCCAGCCGAATTGCCTCGGCGCCTAAACCCGTGCCTTCGTGGTGGCTTAAGATAATTTATATTTATCAATAGCTTATTAAGCTTTCCTCAAGTACCAGTGCGCCTGTTGGCGTTGGCATTGGCGAGCGCCTTGCAGGCGATGGCGCGGTTCACGGCCGACAAAACAGCCAAAATCGAGGCCGTAATAATATTTGGGTGCATCCCGGCACCAAACAAGGTGCGGCGCGATCGCGTCGTGATTTCAATATAAGAGACCGCCTGGGCTGCGCTGCCCTGCCCGCGCGAATGTTCTTCGTAGGACAGCACGTCGAAATCTAGTCCGAGCGCCTTGACCATGGCATCGATCGGACCCGTTCCATGCGCCTGCAGCGTCTCCAGACGCCCATCGCGCTCGATTTGCAGCGACAGGCGCTCGCTGTCCGCGCCGTCGGTCGAGGCCGCGAGCTGGTGCGAGCGATACAGCAAGGGCTGCCGCGGGGTCAGATATTCAGCAGCAAATAGGTCCCATAATTCCTTCGCAGTCAGTTCTTTACCGCTGATATCTGCAGCAGTTTGTACGACCTGACTGAACTCGATTTGCAGGCGCCTCGGCATGATCAACTGGTAGTCGCGCTCGAGCAGGAAGGCGACGCCACCCTTGCCCGACTGACTGTTGACCCGAATGATCGAGTCATACGAACGACCCAAATCGGACGGATCGACAGGCAAGTAAGGCACATCCCAGATCTGATCGGCGGAGCGCGCGGCGAGACCCTTCTTGATCGCATCCTGGTGCGAACCGGAGAACGCCGTGAAGACGAGATCGCCCACATAGGGGTGGCGCGGGTGGATCGGCAATTGATTGCAGCTCTCCGCACAACGCGCCACCTCGTTGATGTTTGAGAAATCCAGTTGAGGATCAACGCCTTGTGTATACAAGTTGAGAGCCAGCGTCACTATGTCGACGTTACCGGTACGTTCCCCGTTACCGAACAAAGTGCCCTCAATGCGCTCCGCGCCCGCCATAACCGCAAGCTCCGCCGCCGCGACCGCCGTGCCGCGGTCGTTGTGGGGATGCACGCTGATGATCTGCGAGTCCCGTTTGGCAATGTGCCGCCCGAACCACTCGATTTGATCGGCATAAACATTGGGGGTCGCCATCTCGACCGTGGCCGGCAAATTGAGAATGGTCTTGCGCGTTGGGGTGGGCTCCCAGACCGAGTTCACGGCATCGCAAATCTCGACCGCAAATTCGAGTTCGGTGCCGGTAAAGCTCTCGGGGCTGTACTGAAACACCCACTCCGTATCGGGCTGCCGCAAGGCATGTTCGCGGACCGAGCTTGCGCCGCGGACCGCAATATCGACGATGCCGGCTTTATCCAGGCGAAACACGACCCGGCGCTGCACGACCGACGTGGAGTTATAGAGATGGACGATCGCCTTACGGGCACCGCGCAAGGCCTCATAGGTTCGCGCGATGAGTTCGGGCCGCGCCTGGGTCAAGGCCTGAATCGTGACATCGTCGGGAATGAGCCCGCGCTCGATGATCTCGCGCACGAAATCGAAATCCGTCTGCGAAGCGGCCGGAAATCCGACCTCGATTTCCTTGAAGCCGATGCGCACGAGCATGTCGAACATGCGGCGCTTACGAGCCGGGTCCATCGGTTCGATCAGCGCCTGGTTGCCATCGCGCAGATCGACGCTGCACCAACTGGGGGGTGCCTCGATCCGTCGGCTGGGCCAGGTTCGATCCGGCAAATCAATGGGCGTAAACGCTCGATATTTCGTCGCGGGGTTATTCAGCATGGTGCTCTCGCGCTGGCAATGCCAGGTTTGACCTTGATTGGGTTTATCGTGTGTTGCTCTTCGGTCTTGTCAGCGCCGACCGGTAGCGCATGGGTGATGTGCGCCTAGCGGCGCAGGGCGAGCAGAGGCAGCGCCAGAGGGAGGCGCGGAAGGCTCGAGGTACGAATCGAGGAACTTGCCATGCCGGGAATCTAGCACCGCGACGGCGGCGCCCGCAAGTCCCGGCTAAACCCAGCCTTTTAGCTGATTGCTGACGACGCCCGCGAGCGCATCGGCATGCTGATCGTCATCGTTGAGGCAGGGTATCAGCCCGAACTTCTCGCCCCCTAAGGCCATGAACTGCTCGCGGTACTCCATTGCGACCTCTTCGAGTGTCTCGAGACAATCGACCGCAAACGCCGGGGAGATGACCGTGAGCTTGCGTACCCCGCGCTTGGCGAGTTCCTTGAGGGTGTCCTCGGTATAAGGTTGCAGCCAGATGACCGGTCCGAAACGCGACTGGTAGCAATGCGAGTACTCGTCCGGCGCGAGCCCTAACCGCTCCACCACGAGCCGCGTGGTGGTCTCGGCTTGCGCCTGGTAGGGATCCCCCTCGGCCACGTACAGCGCGGGAATGCCGTGGTAGGACAGCAATAAATGCGAGCGCTCCCCCTCCGCGTCCCAGAACTTCTGGATCTTCTGGGTCAGAGCGTCGATGTAACCGGGATCGGCGTAGTACTCGTTGATGAATCGGACTTCCGGCAACCAGCGCCACCGCTGCAGCGTCTGACTTGTCCGGTCGAAAACCGAGCCGGTCGTCGAGGAACAATATTGGGGATACAGAGGCAGCACCATGAGGCGTTTGACGTTTTGTTCCGCGAGCCGCCTGATCACATTCGGAATGCTGGGATTGCCATAGGTCATCGCGAGCTCGACCCGTATTTTGTCGCCGTGGTGTGCTTGCAATCGCGTGGCGATCTTGTCGGTGAGTCGCTGCGAGTACACGAGCAAGGGCGAGCCGCCCTGCATCCAGACCTTGCGGTAATTGCGCGTCGTGCGAATGGGACGCAGCGGCAAAATGACCCCGTATAGCAACGGCAATTTCAGCAGAAACGGCGTGTCGATGACGCGGCGATCGCCCAAAAACTCGGCCAGATAGCGCTGCACGGCCAGATAGGAGGGCGAATCAGGCGTGCCGAGGTTGACGACGAGCACACCGATCCGCTCAGGGGTCGACGCCGCCCCTTGCGCCACGGCGCGATAATAAGCCATTGATCCAATCCTTATGGGAGCCTTGCCAGCCAGTATACTGCCTGCCGCATGGTGCCTTGCACCGCTGTGTAGATACCCGCCGATGACCTGGCTAAGCCCCGACGAGAGCACAGCTTTTTTACTCAGCCTGACCGTCGCGGCCCGCAGCGTCTTGTTCAATTTACCATTCGCCGTCGCGGCCGCGTGGCTGCTAGCACGGCGACGATTTCCGGGCCGCACCCTGCTCGACGCCCTCATGCATTTGCCGATGGTGCTGCCGCCCGTGGTCGTGGGCTATGTCTTGTTGCTGATCTTCGGCACGCGAGGACCGGTCGGCGCCTGGCTCGGGCGCGTGGGCGGCATTCACTTGATCTTCAACCGCAACGGCGCGGCACTCGCGACCGCCGTGATGTCCTTCCCCTTCATGGTCAGGGCAATCCGGATCTCCTTGGAGCATGTCGATCACGGTCTGGAAGATGCCGCCCGCACGCTCGGCGCCGGGCCGCTGGATCGCTTCTTGTCGATCACCTTGCCGCTGATGCTACCTGGCGTTTTGGCGGGCGCGATCACCGCTTTTTGTGTGGGTCTTGGCGAGTTTGGTGCGGTGATCACCTTCGTCTCGAACATTCCGGGCGAGACGCGCACCTTGCCGCTGGCTCTGTACACGGCCCTGCAAACACCCGGGGGCGACGCGGAGGCTGCGCGCCTCGCGAGCTTGTCGTTTGCGCTCGCCTTGAGCGGGCTGCTGCTGTCCGAATGGTTTGCACGGCGCCTGCGCCGACGGCTGGGTCCCTAAGGTGCTGCACGTGCGGGTCGCCAAGAGACGCGGCGATTTTTCGCTGCAGGCCGAGTTCGAACTGCCGACCCCGGGTATCGTCGCCCTGTTCGGTCGCTCGGGCTGCGGCAAGAGCACGCTGATCAACATCATCGCCGGATTGCTCGCCGCCGATTCCGCCTATGTGGAACTCGACGGACGAGTGCTGTCCGACACGACGGCGGCCATCCATGTGCCGACCGAGGCGCGACAAATCGGCTACGTCTTTCAGGAGTCACGCCTGTTCCCGCACTTGAGCGTCGCGGCGAACCTGCGGTATGGACAAGGTCGCACGAAGGCGCAGGCCTATGTCGACTTCGATGCCGTCGTCGAACTACTCGGCCTTGGCAGCCTGCTCGCGCGGCGCACGCCGCAATTATCCGGCGGCGAGCGGCAGCGGGTTGCGATCGGGCGCGCCCTTCTCAGTCAACCGCGCCTGCTCTTGCTGGATGAGCCGTTCGCCGCGCTCGATGCCGCACGCCGTGCGGAACTGCTGCCCTACCTGGAAACGCTGCGCGACCAACTAGCCGTGCCGATGGTTTACGTGAGTCATCAGTTCGAGGAGGTCCTGCGGCTCGCGACGCAGGTTGCGCTCATCGACGACGGCAAGATCATTGCACAGGGAGATCTTGGCGCGCTCTGCCTACGACCCGAACTGCGCGCGCGGATCGGCGCCGATGCGGTCGGCGCCATCGTCGATTCCGAAGTTCGCGGCATCGACGCCTCGTCGGGCCTGCTGCAGGTATCGGTCGGCAGCGGTGAATTGCGCGTACGGACACCCGTGCCGACCGCGCGCACCGCGATCGGCATCGGCGCGAAAATCCGCGTCCATGTCCTCGCGCGCGACGTGATCGTCGCAACCGAAGAACCGCACGGACTCAGCGTGCGCAACCGCCTCGGCGGGATCGTGACGGCCATCGTTCGCGACGATCTCGACACCGACTTGATCTCGATCGACGTCGGCGGCACGACGCTGCTCGCACGCATCACGACGGCCGCGACTCAAACACTTCGTCTGGAGCCAGGGACCGCGGTTTGGGCGTTGATCAAGAGCGCATCGCTGCGCGGTTTGCGGGCGGCGGCCTTAACCGACCCGCGTACCTAAATGCATGATCCCGACGATATGGTCATGAGCCTGCAAACCGACGGAGGCCTTGACGCCGTCGTCATAGGCGGCCGGCCCCGTCTTCCACATGACGCCGTAGCCCAGATCGTGAGCGGCGAGGAACAGGTTCTGTGCGGCGGCTCCAACCGCCAGCAGCTGCTCGACCTCGGGAACCTTGGGATGATCGTGCTGGACGGCGCACCCGACCACGACGAGCGTCGGCGAGCGCCAGAGCTTCTCGCGCTCCAACGCCAATTGCTCCGGCGTGGGTTCCGGCAGCCGCCGCGCGCGCGCCGCGACCACGGCATCCGCCAGGCGTTCTCGACCGGCGCGATCGAGCACGATCAGCCGCCAAGGCTTGAGTCGACCATGATCCGGTGCACGCGCCGCAGCAGCCAGAATCCGCTCGAGTTGTTGCGGATCCGGCCCGGGTTCGCTCAAGCGTCCGGCGGATGACCGTGTCTGGATTGCCTCGAATAATTCCATCTCGACCTCTTGCCTGTATCGCCGCTTGCCATATCGGCTATGATTCCGAACTTCAAATTATAACGCCTCGAATCCTTAACCCATGTCTCATCTCAAGGAGTTTGCAATGAAACGGATGATTACGGCGACGTTGGCCAGCGTCCTCAGCGCGACTGCATTCGCTGCGCCTGTGACTTATATTCTCGATCCTGCGCATACCTATCCGAGCTTCGAGGCTGACCATTTCGGTGGAATCTCCGTCTGGCGCGGCAAGTTCGATTCCTCATCCGGCAAGGTCGTGCTCGATCAGGCCGCCAAGACCGGAACCATCGATGTCACGATCGACACGACCTCGATCGACTTCGGCATGGCCAAGATGAACGAGCACGCCAAGTCGGCCGAGATCTTCGATGTTGCGAAGTACCCCACGGCAACTTACAAAGGCAAGTTCACAAAGTGGAACGGCGACGCGCCGACCGAAGCCCAGGGCATCTTCACGCTGCATGGCGTCTCCAAGCCGCTGACGCTGACGATCAATTCGTTCAAGTGTTTCATCAACCCGATGTCGAAGAAGCAAGTCTGCGGCGCCGACGCCTCGGCGACACTCGATCGCAGCGATTTCGGCGTGAATTACGGTCAGGCCTACGGCTTCGCCCAGTGGGTGAGGCTGCAGATCCAAGTCGAAGGCAGCCCGGCGCCTTAAGCCCCTGCCGGCAATCGGCACCGCGAGCGCTGATCGGCGCAGCGTTCGCGGTGCGTGGATTTTGATCAATCGGCCGCTTGCATGCTGCAAAACGGCCGAAATTCTGTTAGCTTCCTGCCACTGGCATGAAAAACTTTCTCAAGATCATCGGGCTTTGGCTGATACTGATCGTGACGCAGCACGGCGCTGTCGTCCACGAACTCGGTGATGCGGCGCGCGTCACGCTCGCGGGCTTGCAGATCGACGGCGCCGACCGGGCGGGTGCCCCCTGCGCGCTTTGTCCGTCATTTGCGCAAGTCGTCACGCCGGCATTCAGCTATGCGTTTCACGTTCCGCCCCTGGCGCGCGCAGCCATTCCTCGCGACCGCGAGCCTCTGTTCGCGGCGGTCGTTGCCTCAATACCCGCTGCACGCAGCCGCGGACCGCCCACGATATAACTGAACTGCTCTCCTTATCATGGGGCCGCCGTGGCGAATGCTCGCGCCCATTCCAGTCAGTTTTCGTGGAGTTTTTCAATGTCCAGAATTGCCTTCCCCGCCCTGACGGCCGGGGCAGTCGCCATCGCTGTCGGCGTCGCGACCAGTCCGCGCGCATTTGCGCAAACCGCCGGCACCGCGGCGCCCGCCCCCATGGAACTCGCGCCGATCGTCGTGACCGCGGAGCGCCTCGACCAGGGTCGTGCCAATATCCAGACCCAGACAGGCGCCTCGACCTACACGATCGATGCAGCGGCAATTGCAGCGACGCCGGGTGGAGACAACAGCCTTCTCAATCAAGTGATTTTGCAAGCGCCCGACGTCGCGCAGGATTCCTTCGGGCAATTCCATATCCGGGGCGAGCACAACGGTCTGCAATATCGTCTCAACGGCATCATTTTGCCCGAGGGCATCGCGGTATTCGGTCAATCACTCGACCCGCGTTTCATCAATTCCCTGAGTTTGATCACCGGCGCCCTGCCCGCAGAATATGGACTGCGCACCGCCGGCATCATCGACATCACGACCAAGAGTGGGCTGCAAGCCCCCGGCGGCGCCGTATCGCTCTACGGCGGCAGTCACGGCACGGTTCAGCCCAGCATCACCTACGGCGGCGGTTCCGGGCAATACAGTTACTTGATGACTGGAGATTTTCTGCGCAGCGACTTGGGCATCGAATCCCCGGACGGCAGCTCGAATCCAATTCACGATCACACGAAGCAGTATCACGGCTTTGGTTACTTCGAAGATATTCTGGACGAGCAGAATCGCCTGGCCCTGATGCTGGGCACGTCGGTCGGCACGTTTCAAATCCCCAATCTGTACGGAGAACAGCCGTCGTTGAACTTGACGGTCAACGGCGTCTCGAGCTTTCCCAGTCAAGATCTCAACGAGAACCAGCGAGAAGTGACGCATTTCGGTGCGCTCAGCTGGCAGCATTCGGCCGGAGCATTCGACGTGCAGACCTCCTTCATCGCGCGTTACTCGAGCCTCACCTTTGAGCCCGATCCCGTCGGCGATTTGTTGTTTACGGGGATCGCGCAGGATGCCTACAAGCAGAATGTTGCCTATGCCTTGCAAAGCGATGGCTCCTATCAGCTCAACGACAGTCATACGCTGCGTGCCGGCGCCTTCGTACAGACCGACCATTCGATCAGCCAAACCACCTCCGACGTGCTGTTGACGGACGGACCCTTCGATCCCGGCCCGCCGCCGAATACGCTGAGCGATATTCCGACGGCGCTCGTGGACGACGGCACGAAGACCGAATGGATCGAAAGCCTTTATCTGCAAGACGAGTGGAAACTGGTCCCCGACTTCACGGTCAATTATGGCGTGCGACTCGACAAGTTCACTGCCTACACGAGCGCGAGCCAGGCGAGTCCGCGTCTCAATGTGGTCTGGAAATTGTTGGCGGATACGACGCTGCACGCCGGATATTCGCGCTATCTCACGCCGCCTCCGTTCGAACTGGTCGGCGGCAAGGATATCGCGCTGTTCGCGAACACGACCTCGCCGGCCTTGAGCTCACAAGCGGATGCGCCCAAGGCGGAACGCGCCAATTACTACGATATCGGCCTACAACAGAAGGTCACGCGCGAGCTGACCGTGGGTCTCGACAGCTATTACAAGCAATCGCACAACCTGATCGATGAGGGGCAATTCGGCGCCCCGATCATTCTGACCCCGTTCAACTATGCGTATGGCAAACAGTACGGCCTCGAGCTCACGATCAATTATACGATCGAGCACTTCACCGCCTATCTGAATGGCGCTTTACAGAGCGCACGCGGTAAGCAGATCGACTCCGCACAATTCAATTTCACGCCCGCGGATCTGGCATATATCGCCAACAACTACATTCATCTGGATCACGAACAGGAGCATACGGCCTCCGGCGGCGTCTCCTATCTCTGGCGGGACACGCGCTTCAGCGCGGATTTCTTGCTGGGTTCGGGGCTACGGGCTGACTTGGACCTGCCGCCAGGACAGACGACACCCTATGGCGGGACAGGCATTCCCAACGGCGAGAGCCTCCCTCAATACACGCAGGTCAATACCGGCCTCACGCATCTGTTCCGCTTCAACAGTGGCGGAACCCTGACGGCTCGTTTCGACGTAATCAATCTGTTCGACAAGGAATATCAGATCCGCAACGGCACGGGCGTCGGCGTCGGCGCACCCCAGTACGGACCCCGGCGTGGCCTGTTCTTTGGCCTGTCAAAGTCCTTGGGATCGGTCAATTGACGGGATAGCGCTGACGCGAACGAGATGGACATCACAAGCTAGAAACCTCGCCGTTGCCATCGCGGCGGCGAGCGCTTAATTTGGGGGTAAGTTCAAGCCTTACATAGGCAACTCAGCGACCAAGCGACGCACGACCGTCCAAGGCCTATAGTGGCGATGACCGCATTATCTGCAATGCAGAACCGCTCGGATGCGGCGCCACGCTGGACTGACCGCCTTTTCTACGCGCTCGTCGGCTACGTGACCCTGGTGGTCACCTGGATGCTGGCGGGCTTCGGCGGCGAACGGGTCATCCACTTCGTCGGGCTGTTGGCGGATTCACCCGCATCGCTGATGGCACTGACCATTTGCTTCGCCATCTCGCGCCGCCTCGAGCCCGGGCCCCTGCGCTCTGCTTGGTCCTGTCTGTCGGCGTCGATTGCCTGCTATTTTGCCGGCACCGTCATCGGCGTCTGGTCATGGCTGCATGAACGCGATCCATTTCCCGGCATCGCCGACGTTTTCTATATCGCCTACTATCCGCTTTTCTATGCGGGCCTCTGGTTCCTGGTCCGGGCAAGCGCCGCGAGAATACCGTGGGCTCGTTTGGCTCTCGATGCCGCAATCATGGGCGTCGGCTTCGGGGCATTTTTCTGGTACCTCGTGTCGCGCTCGCAGGGGCCGAGCACCGAACTCGGCGTCATCAAGAATGCCTTGAGCCAAACTTATCTGCTGCTGAACTGCACGGGCCTTCTGAGTCTGGGCGTGGTCTTGATGACCTGCATCGGCAGTCCCGGCGGCCGGCGCATACCGCTGCTGCTCCTGGTGGGATTTTCGATGATGTTCCTGGGCGACATCGTCTGGGCAGTCACCAAGGTGACCGGCAATTACCTGCCGGGCAACATGCAGGATGTCTTGTATACGTCTTTCTACATACCGATCGTCGCGGCGGCGCGCATTCAACTGCGTCTGCGCACGGAAACCCCGGCGATCAATTCGGGCACCTCGGATACCCTGGTGCAGGCGCTGCCCTATGCCGCGATGCTGACGGCCTTCCTGGTGCTCGTGAATTTCACGCGCGGTGACATTCACAATCCGGGAACGATCCTGACCATCGTCGTCTTCGCACTGACGTTGCTGCTCATGCTGCGTCAATCCCTGGTATTGCGCGATGAAGCGGCAACTCGCGAGCGGCGAGCGGCGCGCATGGTCGAGGATCGTTACGCCTCGCTGATCGCGAACGCATCGGACGTCATCATGATCGTCGCGAGCAACGGCGTGCTCGCGTTCGCCTCTCCGGCTTGCGAGCGAACCCTCGGTCTCAAGCCTGAGGAATTGACCGGACGAAACCTGCTGGATCTTTGGACCGGCGATGATGGCGAGCGCCTGCGCGGATTTCTCGGCGATGTCGCCGCGTCGCGCGGCGCCCCCGTCGGACCCGTGGAACTGCGGATCGATCGGGGCAAGGTTCGTTACGTGCTCGAATTGGTCGGCACGAACCTCAACGATGACCCCGCGGTCCGTGGACTGGCGCTGAACTTTCGCGACATCAGCGAACGCAAGGCGCTCGAAGAGCAACTGCGGGAACTCGCCTTTCACGATCCTCTCACGATGCTCGCGAATCGCAACCTGTTTCGCGACCGTGTGCAGCACGCCTTGGCCCTTGCCCAGCGGGGCGAGCATAGGGTCGCGGTCATGTTCCTGGATCTGGACAACTTCAAGAATATCAACGATTCGCTCGGCCACGACGCGGGCGACACGCTGCTGCAGTCGGTGGCCGGACGACTGGTCGCCACGACCCGCGCCTGCGATACCGTCGCGCGCCTCGGCGGCGATGAATTCGCGGTATTGCTCGAAGGGTTTACCGCGCTTTCGGATATCGAGCGGGTCGCGGATTCGCTGATCGAAGCCATGGACCAACCGTTCGCCTTGAGCGCGACCGAAGTGCACGTGCCGGCCAGCATCGGCATCGCCTACGGCAGCGAGGGTGTCGAGGTGGACGCCTTGCTGAGTCGCGCCGATATCGCCATGTATTACGCCAAGGCGGCCGGCAAGAACCGGCACACCGCCTTCAGGCCGGAGATGCAGGAATCTCTGCATGAACGCCTTCGCTTGGAGGCCGACATCGGTCGTGCATTCGCCAACGAAGAGTTCTTCCTCGAGTATCAGCCCATCGTCGACCTCGGCACGGGCAGCATTTTGGGTGTGGAGGCGCTCGTGCGCTGGCGTCATCCGGAACTCGGCATATTGATGCCGGCGAAATTCATCCAGCTGGCCGAGGAGTGCGGCCACATCGTCAAACTCGGTCGTTGGGTGCTCGCCACAGGCTGCCGTGAGCTCTGCGCCTGGCGCAAATCGATTGCGGGCGGCTCCGGCCTAAGACTCGCGGTCAATATTTCGGGGCGTCATCTGCAACATGGCGACCTCGTCCGAGACGTCTCTCATGTGCTCAAGGAATCCGGCCTCGAGCCCGGCAACCTCGTGGTCGAATTGACCGAGAGCACGCTGATTCAGAATACGGATGCCAATCTCGAGCGCCTGCGCGAACTGAAGAAACTCGGCGTGAAACTTGCCATCGATGATTTCGGCACCGGCTATTCGTCGCTTTCCTACTTGCATCGATTGCCGATCGATATCCTCAAGATCGACCGATCTTTCGTCGCGCGCCTCACGAATACCAACAACGGTCCGGAACTCGCGCGTACCGTGATCACGCTCGGCGAGACCCTGGGGCTCGACACGGTCGCCGAAGGCATCGAGTCCGAGGCACAGGTCGCCGCCCTGCTCGACCTCGGCTGCGTCTCCGGTCAGGGGTTCTTGTTTGCCGCCGCGGGTCCCTTGGCATCGCTGACCGCGAGCCCGTTCGTCGTACGGCGCAATTCCCTGTGGCTTGGCCAGACGGCGGCCGCGAAACTCTCGGCGTCGGGACGCTATCCGGCGCTGAAGTCGGTCAGCTAAGCCGGCAACAACGCGTCTATCGCGGGTTTTCATTCCGCTCATGACAATGATGTGACACCGTAAGCCGCGTCTGACGACTGATCGCGGCAGTCATACCAAGTACAGGCGCGCTCAACCGCCCACAATGGCCAAGTAATCCAATGGGTGAACTTATGGCCGTATCCGCCGACGCGACTGTCTCCGATTTCTCCGCCTTGGATAACGCCAAGATATCCAAAGAGCATTGGAAGATCATGCTCATTTCCGGCATGGGATTCTTCACCGATGCCTATGACTTGTTCGTCATCGGCGTGGTCATGGCGCTGCTCAAGCCCCTATGGCACGTCGGTCGATTGGAAGAAGGCTTGGTGCAGTCGACGGCGCTGATTGCCGCTGCGTTCGGCGCGCTGCTCTTCGGTCGAATTGCGGACATGATCGGCCGCAAACGAATATATGGTGTCGAAGTTCTGGTCCTCGCTGCGGGGGCGATCGCGAGCGCCTTCTCCCCGAACATCTGGTGGTTGATCGGATTTCGCTTCGTACTCGGCATCGGCATCGGCGGTGACTATCCGGTCTCCGCGACCATCATGAGTGAATACGCGGGCAAAGCCCACCGGGGAATGCTGGTTACCTTGGTGTTTGCCATGCAAGCGGCCGGCCTCATCGTCGGCCCTCTGCTGGCAGCGGCATTGCTGAGCACCTCGCTCTCGCATGACGTGATCTGGCGAATTTTGGTCGCATTCGGCGCGCTGCCTGCGCTCGCCGTCTATGCGGCTCGCCGCAAGCTCAAGGAGACGCCGCGCTTTCTCAAAGCGGCGGCGCAAGAAGAGGATGAAGCAGGCAAACTCAGGAAGGCGGCGCACTATGATGCGGCAACTCACTCGGTCTCTTTCTGGGATGGCTTCCATCGCCTGGTCGATGACAAGAAAATTTTGTTGCGCCTGATCGGAGCATCGGCGGCGTGGTTTCTGATGGACTTCGCGTACTACGGTAATACGGTCTCGAGCCCGCTGGTGCTGTCCAACCTGGGAAGCGACCATACCGTGTTAGAAAAGACCCTTACGCAGCTGGGGATATTCGTCATCTTCGCTGCGCCCGGCTACGCCGTCGCCGCGCTCACGATGGATAAGCTCGGTCGCAAGACGATCCAAATACTCGGCTTCGCGATGATGGCCGTGACTTTCGGGCTGCTCGCATTCATCCCCAACATCGAGAAATTGGTCTATCCATTCCTGTTGATCTATGGCCTTAGCTATTTCTTTACGGAGTTCGGACCAAACGCGACGACGTTCGTGTACCCGTCCGAGATCTTTCCAGTCAAAGTCCGCACGACGGGTCATGGCGTTGCCGCGGCCATGGGCAAGATTGGCGGCTTCGTCGGCGTCTTTACATTTCCCTTCCTGATGGCGTGGAACGGGTTACCCGCCGCCGAAGGCGCCGCCGCCATCGTCAGCGTCTTAGGACTGATCGTGACGATTTTCTTGTTGCCCGAAACCAAGGGCAAGAGTTTGGAGGAGCTTTCCGATCGACCCTCTTCACCGCTCGAGAAGGCGGTGGTGTAACCGCGACGGCGGGTGTCGTTTGTGGTTCATGACGCTTGCAACCCGCGTCGCCGCGGCCGTCCAAACGGGTGGCAAGGACGCTTTCGATCATTCGGTCTTGACGTTTCGATTTCGGAAACGTTGACGGACCTGGAGTGCAACGCCCAGAATGATTGAATGCAAACCTGAACGCGAGGGGTAAGGTCATGTCCTCATCATTGATCGCGCCTTCGGCCGGCTACAACGGCTTGGAGCGCCCCGTACCGGGACTCAGCGCGGCGGCTTACTTCGATCCAAGTCAATTCGAGCGGGAACTGGAGCGCATTTGGTATCGTCACTGGATTTATGTGGGTCGATCGAGTGAGGTTGCTGCCAGTCGAGCCTTTCGGACGTTTGAAATCGGTGATCAAAAACTGCTGTTGCTGCGAGACGATGCAGGAGTTTTGCAGGGCTTTCACAACACCTGTCGGCACCGGGGCGCGGCGTTATGCCGGGAACCCGCGGGGTTCATGCGGTCGAGCGCGATCGTGTGCCCCTACCACGCGTGGGCTTTTAGCCAGAATGGGGAGTTGTTGCGAACTTCCTCCAAGAATCGAAGCGGTTTTGCGGTCGCCGACTATCCGCTTTATCGGGTCCTGGTCCGCGAGTGGCAGGGCTTCATCTTTGTGTCGCTCAGCAACCATCCGCCGCCCTTCGAGGCCCTATTCGACGTACCCCTGAATCGACTCGACGCTTGGTCCTTAGCGGATCTGGTCGTGGGGCATGTTCTCGAGAAGACCATTCAATGTAATTGGAAGATTTTTTGGGAGAATTACAACGAGTGCCTGCATTGCCCCGGAATCCACCCGCAACTCTCTGACCTAGTCCCCATTTACGGCCGCGGGTTGCAAGATGAGCGCGACGATCCGGAGTGGTCCGCGCACAGTGGCGACGCTGATCCCAGGTATAAGGGAGGCCTACGAAACGGCGCGAGAACTTGGTCTTTGGACGGCCAAGTGACCGGCATTCCCTTCGAGAAGGTGACGGCGGCGGACGCGAAAGTTGGGCATGTGTACATGACGGGGCTCCCATCGATGTTCATCGTCGGCCACATTGACTATGTCCGCGTCGTCCGGCTTCGACCTTTGGGGCCGGAACAAACCGAGTTGCGCGTTGAGTACCTATTTTCCCGGGAGACCCTTGCTGCCCCTGGGTTCGACTTGGCCAACATCCGCGATTTCACGAATACCGTCATGACCGAAGATGCCCAGGCCTGCGAGCTGAATCAGCGTGGCTTGCGGGCTCTGCCGCATGATCGAGGCGTCGTCATGCCCGAGGAGTACCTGATTCGGCAATTTCATGCGTGGATTCAGGCTGAACTCGCGCGCCCGTAGTCGCGGTCGGACGCTTTGGGTTTTCGCCGCGTGCTTCGGCCTTGGGCTGCTGCTCGGCAGTTGCGGGGCAAGGCACCCAGCAAAACCGGTCGCCGAAGAGCCTGTATTGAATATCTACAATTGGGCGGAATACATCGGTCATCACACTATCGAGGAGTTCGAACAGCAGACTCACATCAAGGTGGTTTACGCCTTCTATGATTCGAACGAAATGCTCGAAACTGCCCTGCTAGCAGGAACCTCCGGCTACGACATCGTCAGTACGACCACGGCATTTTACGGCCGCCAGATCCAGGCCAAAGCGTATTTGCCACTCGACAAGTCCAAGCTGCCGAACTGGCGTTACCTGGATCCCGCCGTGCTCGCGATACAGGCACGCGTGGATCCCGGCAATCGCTATGCCGTCCCCTATCTGCACGCCATGAACGGCTTCGCGTACAACGTCGATATGATCAAGGCTCGAATGGCGAATGCCCCGACGGATAGCCTCGCGATGATTTTTGATCCAAAGGTCATCGCGAAGTTCGCCGACTGCGGTGTCACGTTCTTGGATTCACCGGCGGACGTGATGCAGCTGGCGCTCGCCTACCTACATCTTGACCCGAACTCTGCACGCGTCGAGGACCTCAACGCTGCCGAGCATGTCATCATGGCGGTGCGGCCTTACATTAGGCAGTTCGACTCGGACGACTATTGGCACCAACTAGCGTCGAAGGAAACCTGTCTCGCTGTGGGCTGGTCGAGCGATTACTCGGCGGCCGTGCTACGGGCGCGAGAAGACGGCACAGGTGCGCATCTCAGATTCACTCTCCCGAAGGAAGGCTCCAATATCACCTACAACGCCCTGCTCATCCCCGCGTCGGCGCCGCATCCGGAGGCCGCCCATAAATTCCTGAACTTCATTCTGGAACCGAAAGTCATCGCGGAAATCACCAATGACATCTACTACGGTAACGACAATCTTGCCGCACGGCCCTTTGTGAATGCCGATATCTTGAATGACGTGGCCATCTATCCGCCCCCTGAGGTGCGCGCCCGTCTTTATCTCCCACTCGAACTGGGCTCCGACTACGATCGTTTGCGCACGCGCGCGTGGACTCGGATCAAAACCGGGCTGTAGCTCGGCATCGGGGAGTCGCCTTTCGCCCACGTTCGCTACCCGTGAAAACACCGGCCGCGCCATGGACGGGTTTATACCCCTTCCGTCCGAAATTAATAATTCATGCACTCATCAGCGACAATCAATAACACTGATGGGTGGGAGCGCGAATGCCCGATCACGAAACCACCCACTCGTGTAGCAAAACAAAATTCCCTTATTTCGCCTATGACAAGTGCGATTTGTTGCTCGTTCACTCACGCGATTAGTTGACATGACTCACACATGGTCGCGCCACCACGTTGCTAGATTAGCCGCGCCTGATTGATATCGCAGGGCATGAGTGACTGCTTCATCAAGGCTCGGAGACTCAAGTGAGTTGCCACTAACCAAGGTTAAAACGTGATCGCCACTCAATTCGTTCTCGTGCTTAGACGATTTTGTCTCTCCTCAACGTATGCGCTAAGAACGCGGCCCGGCTCATGAGTAGTCAACCCGTCTTTATCGTCAATAGAACGGGTCCCCGCGTTGCGTTGGTCGATCCTGCCCCCAACGCCGGGAAGCATATCGCGACTGCGATGCAACTGTTCGATTCCATGCTCTGGGCGTTCCAAGGACTGACCCAATTGCCATGGACGAAGTCAGCTCCGCTCAATGCCGACGTCATTGTCGTGCCTCAGGGATTTCCGGAGGAGCAATTGATGAGCTGGAACGCCGATAGGAAACTCGTGGTGGAAATCGTCACGGTCCCAACCGAGCCGATACCGGATTTGGGGCAATACGTGCTGACGTACCCATTCAAAGCTCGCCAGGCACTCGAGTTACTGCTACGACTCGAAACACGCCTTACAACACCGACGGACGTCGCTGTTGTAGGACGCGGGCAGCCTCAGGGAAACAGTCCAGACCATCAAAGGGGGAAGTGGGAGTTTGTCGAAATATTACGGACTTTGAATCCCTCGCTGTCGCAGAAGGACTGGTTCGTCGGCCAGCGAAACGGCGAATCCCTATTTTGGCTGAGCGGCGACGGCTTGACTTACCTGACGGCTCCGTCGACAGCCCAAGCGATACGCAGCGGCACTATCGATCTCAGCGACGTGGTGCTGGTCCCGGCGCATGGCTCCAAACCAAATCCAATACTGCGCGCGAGAGCTAGCATCGAATTGCGCTGGTTCGCTGGGTACTACGCCAGCGAGCAACTGGCGCCCTGGCTACTTTCGGCAATGCAATACAATCTGACCCGCTGGCCGGATTTCGGTGCGATTCGTCCGGCACCGTCGCAAATTCGAATTGCGGCCGTGCTTAGCATTGAGCCAATTTCTCTGTCGCAATTGGTCGAACGTAGCAAGTCCTCACTTCCAGAAGCCACTCGCACCTTGAACGCTCTCGCCACATGCGGTGCGCTTGCCGTGGTCGAAAGTCAATCAGTCGCCAAAAGGTCTCCTCGTAAAACTTCCGCAACCCCGCGCAAAGGATTCACGAGGTTCTTTCTTGAAATTCGCAAACATCTCGGACTCGGGGTTTGAGCGTGGCCGCCGATCAAGAGCTCAAGATTGTCTTCACTGGACCCATGGGCGCCGGCAAGACGACCGCTATTCGGGCGATCAGCGACCTTCCCCCGGTTTCCACGGAAGTCATCAACTCGGACAAGGAAACGCACGCAAAGTCGACGACCACTGTGGCGCTAGACTATGGGCAACTGGTACTCGACGGCGGTACCACAGTCAATCTGTATGGAACACCAGGCCAAGAGCGATTTTCCTTCATGTGGGAAATCCTCTGCAGGGGTGCCCTCGGCGTCGTCCTGTTGATTGACGCCTCAAGCGAAACGGCGATGGCCGACTTCCGTACGTTCATTGAGTACTTTCGCCGCATTCGGTATGACCAACCGTTCGTCATTGGCGTCGGTCGGCATTTATCGCAAGACGGATACCACTTGGAGGAGTACGCCAAGGAGCTCTCCACGCATGAAATCGTGGCGCCTTTGTTCGAAGTGGATGTTCGCCATCGCGAGGATGTCTTGCTACTCGTGCAGACGCTGCTGTGTGTCCTTGAAGCTCAGGTTGTGGAGGCCAGCCATGCATCCTGACAGCCGGCGATTTAGTCAGACGGTAACGAATGCCGTGAATCGCTATCTGAGCCACTTCGTCGCGTCGAATCCGGCGGTCACCATGGCGGTGCTAACATCCAACGACGGCTTTGAAATTGCGGCGCAGCCCGCTAACCGGGCCAGCACGCAAAGACTTGCCGCGATGAGCAGTTCCATGCGTGCGCTGTCCGACGCATTAGTCGTCGAGGCGGGTATGTCGAAATGCCGCACTCTGTTGATCGAATCCGAAGCCGGCGCAATCGTCGTCTTTGGCATAGCCAACACCGAGCCAAGTATGTCGTTGGCAGTCGTCGCCTCCGCCAGCAATCCTCTCGGCCACACCCTGTGGGCGTGTCGAAACTGCTGCTCTTTATTGGAGGACGTCCTCAAGAGCGGGTAATCAAAACTCTCGATGGTCGCACTTAAAGTCGAGAGCAGGTCATATCAAAGTGCACTTCAATCAAACGACGGAGTATCGAAAATGGCAAATGTAACTGAAGCCCTTAACGGGCTGCTCAAAGGCGATGGCGCACTCTGCGCCGCAGTGGTTGACTCGAACAGCGGGATGATGCTCGGTGGTGCGGGAAGCGGTGTCGATTTGGAACTCGCCTCCGCGGGAAACACAGAAGTGGTGCGATCCAAGCTCAAGACCATGAAGTCCCTCGGCCTGGCCGACAATATCGAGGACATCTTGATCACGCTCGGCAAGCAGTACCATATCATCCGACCCATTCCCTCAAAGCCCGGAATATTCATCTATCTCGTGTTGGATCGAGCCAAGGCCAACCTTGCCATGGCGCGACGTTCCTGTCAGGAGTCCGAGGCTGCGATAGCGTTCTGAGGACGATTCATTCGAGTGTATTCAACTAGTTCTAGGAGAACGATAATGGCGAACGAAAAGACACTTGTGGAGATGATTGCAAAGATCGAGAACGACGTTAACGGCGTAATCGCCACGGCTGCGGTCGACATGGATTCCGGCATGACATTGGCGGCCAAGTCTAACCGGTCCGATTTCGATCTTACCGTGGCGAGCGCGTACAACAGCGAACTCGTAAAGCAAAAAATGAAAATCATGCGCGCGCTCAACTTGAAATCTTCTCTGGAGGATATGTTGCTCACATTGAGCGATCAGGTACATTTGATCAAAATCCTCCCGGGAGGGGCTTCGTTTCTGTACTTGGCTGCCGAAAAAAGCGGCACCAATCTTGCAATCTTGCGTACGTCGGTTAACCGACACGTATCGCAACTTGCCGCATGAATTGGCGAGGGTCACTGTGGCGCACCGACGGGGCGGTGCGTCAATCCGAGGCCACTGGGAACCGACGTTAGGCTAGTTGGTCAATCATGGCATGTGTCGACCCCAACACGGACGCGATCGTCATTCGTATCATCTACGACGGCGCGCCCATGGCTGGCAAAACCACCAGCGTACGCGCGCTCGGCAATGGATTGGGGGTTCAGGCGGTGTCCCCCGCGGAAATCGGTGGGCGCACGCTGTACTTTGATTGGTTGGACTACACCGGCGGTCTGTTCGAAGGCCGCCGTATTCGATGTCAGATTGTGAGTGTGCCTGGACAAGCGACGCTGGCGCCGCGCAGGCGCAGGTTGTTGGAAAGCGCAGACGCCATCGTATTTGTTAGCGATAGTACACCGGCTGGATTTGCGGCGGATCGAGGCTACTTGCGCGGCTTGACCTCTCTGGTCAGCCGCATGAGTTCGCCTGCCGCCGGTATTGTGCTCCAGGCGAATAAACGCGATGTAGCTGACGCCATTTCGATCTCGGATCTGCGCTCGATGCTCGATGATCTTTCCATTCGGGTGGGCATCGTCGAGTCCGTCGCGACCGACGGGACCGGCATCCGGGAAGCCTTCGTTCTAGCGGTCAGACTGGCGCTGGATCGCGTGAGAGAACTCATGCGCCTCGGCAAACTGCAAATTACGCACCCCGTTGTGGACAATGCGGATGAACTTCTCCGGGAATTGCGCAAAGGTGAAGGCGGTGCATTGGATTTCGCCGCAGCCTCCGGACTGACGCATACGCGGCTCACAGAGTTGAGCTCCCAATGCATCGTATCGCAGGCCATCTCAACGGTCGTTACGGGGAACCAAGACTCCGAGGCAGCCGCCGCGGTTAGGTTGACCCCGAAGAACGACGCGTTGGAGCCGGTGATTCCCGACGATCGGGTTGCAACCGGAATGATCTGGCCACCAATCGAGGGACGAGCGGTATTGAATGAATTCGCCTCGGCTCAGGTCGCGCTACAGCGTTTAACGGATGGCGGTTGGTCTACGACCGTGAACGGTCGCTGGAGACTCCAATCGTCCTCTACGGCGGTATTCGACAGCCTAGAGGCGGGCCGCACCGTGCTAGTTCATTCCGCCAGAATGCATGCAGCCAACCCCAGGGGAAGCGGAGTCGATCGTTGCGTTTCCTTGGCGCCGGACGGACACGGCCGGTTTCGTTTATGGCAGATCGAACGCATTGGTACATAGCGCAACTCTTGGCGCCAAGCGGCGCCCCCAATTGGGGCGCCTCTACAGGTATGTCGTTCAACCAGTTGCAATCGAGGGGCCCATCATTCGGGAGGAGCGCGCGCATCCCCGAGGTGCAGCGCGCTATACCCCTCGCGCGAGCGGCGTGCCGCGTGAGTTTTCCGACGAGCGCGATTCGAATGTTTTCAAGCTCTGGCGTGAGGAGCAACGAGCGGCGCAGAAATTCTAGGCTATCATGGGAGCATGGGGCAGCCGACGCTGATTTGGTATCCCCGTAGCTTGCATGACACCATTCCTAATGCCGGGCCGCATGATGAGGTAGACCGCAAAAGTCGTGAATATTCGCGAATCCATAATGGCCGCTACTGGCTTGTGCGCGCCCAACTTTGCACAGTGACACGGTCAATCAATTCTCGAGATCCAACCACCCGAATGGGCGGGCTCGGGTGGCGAGAACTAGATCAAGCTACCTTACAAATCTATCGAGAGTGATCCAACACGCAAATTCGATGCGGACCGTCGTTGCGCAAGCAGACGCGCAAGCGAGATTGCAAATTTGCGCACCACCGCCGAACTGAACGAGCACCATGCTGTCTTGTGTGCAAGGGCACGCCCGCTTGCACACTTTGAGTCTTACGAAGTCGGCTTTGCGGCAGTCACACGGGAATCCCTTTGACACCACTCGTTGCGGTGTTTCGCCGTGCGGGAAAGCGTACGTATGCTAGTTGGCCTACCGTTCTGTGCGGATTCCGGGCACGGACGCGCCAAGCAAAAAACACATGCTTAAAT
>Ga0209208_10001592_pt1 | contig 32146 bp, 30 predicted proteins | sample S1TSphfallax_3_FD_187694 | JGI IMG/M metagenome (GOLD analysis project Ga0209208, IMG submission 187694) | Host-associated microbial communities from peat moss isolated from Minnesota, USA - S1T2_Fd - Sphagnum fallax MG (SPAdes) (version 2) | ecosystem: Host-associated > Plants > Peat moss >...
GTTTTTTTTTTTTTTTTTTTTTTTTTTTTTCATTTCATAGATTCTATCTAATATGCTTGAAATTAATGTGTATTCAATCATTGATTTCAAAATGTTTGGTTTGATAATTGGTGTCAATTTTCTTCTTCCCATTGTAAAATAAAGGTTTCACGTTTGTAAACATGTTTTAGAGGTAGAAAGGATGCATCTAGGCAATAAAGGTGGAACTGAATGCAAATTAAGATATAGATTGGGCAAATTAGTAGTAGAGGGGGGAAATTGCAATTTGATTGTATAAGTTGCCATAATGGTGCTAGATGTAAAAGGTTGAAATTGTGAATGAAAATAACAAATAGCTTGAAATGGTATAAAAAGTGTAAAGTATTAGTGGCTACTTGGTATTGTTTCAATTCTTAATGGGCACATGCCTTTTTGTGGTGAATGGGTAATGTATAGATTGACACATACCTTATGGTGGGTCAATAGGCTTATAGTCAGGTATTGTCTCAATTTCTAATAGGCACATGTTTATTGGTGGTGAACGAGTACTAGTGTATGGATTGGCACATACCTATTAGTGGGTTAATAGGTTTATATGCCATTGAATTGGATTTAATTTAAAAATTAAAATGGTTTAAATGTTGTAGAAATTCATATTAAAAAAATATGAAGTATAATCTTGAAGTATTGCATCAACATTTCATGTGTTGTACTTTTCAAAAGAAAACCAACATGAAATTATTCCATATTTTATGAGTGAAATAATGGGTCATCCATGATTTTTCATGGGTTTGACATCCATCCTTTATAAAAGTTAATTAATTTAATTTATCATCCATTTATCATCCAAGAATATAATTCATCCATGACATGTGGTAGAATATTCTTCCACATCACCAAATATTTTGTCCCATGTGTCAAATAATATTTCATTGATGTTAGCAAGATATTCCTGAAAATATTCATTTGGGCTCATTTGTTCATGCTCATGTGTTCATCACTCACACTCCCATGTTGACGAAATAAAATTCATGGACCTTGAAATATCAATAAACATGTTTATGAACCTTTTGTGATCATACACTACAACTTGTAATTGCATGTTATGGTTGAACTTTATTTGTAATTATAATAATTCATTACAAACATTGAAAGAAATTTGAAAATGTATGATTCATCGTATGACTAAGTTTTCAATGACAAAAGACACATATATGGCTAAGGTTCCATAGTCATATTAGATGAGTTGTAAAAGACATGAAATCATTTTGGACATGATATGACAAAAAACATCCAATAGTCATAAAAGATAATGGTGGACTCATTGATGACACATAAATCCATGTGTCATAAGATGTGGAAGCTAGCTTGGCATCACACATGGTAGGAAACACCTTGATGGGAAGTCCACATGCCAATCATTTTGGTTAACTAAAGTATACATGTATGTTGTGAAATAAATGATTAAATTATGGCTATCAAAATATACATGTCATAAAAAATGAATGTGATATGATTATTACAATATACATGTCTTGCAATAAATGATTAAAACCTACTTAAACATGTAGTTTAAGACGCTTAAAATAAACCTACCTAAACTTAGCCTAGGAAACCAAACTAAGATACCTAGGTAATTAACTTAGGATGGCTTCTTTGGTTGTATGTGTGAAGACTTGAACCTTTCACCTCCACTTTGAAAGGTTAAGTTTTTAACCATTGCAGTAATCGGGCACGAGGTCGACGGTATCCTCAACAACCGATGATGTGGGTGAAGGTAGTCGATACCTCAACCCACTACGTGTAACTCCACCATCTCCACCATGGTCTCCCACAGGACCACCAAACTGCTCCGTGATGACCCAATCACCAAACCCAATACTCAAATTGAATCACCATTAAGTACTGTTGACCTCGTGCCTAATTTGCTACCAGAAACAAGTACTCAATTCAACCACCTAGCTGAGTAGCGGCTCAACTTGTCTAATCGGCGCACCACCACAAGTCGAAAAATGTGCTCCCCACTAACCAAAAGCTCAATTTCCAGCAAAATCCCTAATTTGCCATAGCCAAAAGTTGCGAAATTGGGCTGCGAGCACTCAAACAACCATATCTCCACCGTTCCTACACCAAATGCCAATCTACTTCGACCTGAATGTAAAGGACAACTAGATCTTCCTTCCCTCCAAAACTCAACTGAAAGAAAGGTTTGTGTGTTGAGATATGACCTACGAAAAACCGCTGAAAAAAACCCTAGGCACAAATCTACACAAACTTGAGATCTTTCAAAGGTCAATACTCCCAATTAGCTCCACCAAAAAATCCCAAACAATTCCCAGATGCAATTCAGCCCTCAAGAAACAACTTCACAAAATTACAGCACCTGATCTTCCTTAATTATTTAGCTAAAAATCTGACAGCACTTCCGCACTAGGTGTGCACAAACTAGAAAAAACCATCACCACAAAAACAAACATAACGCATAATCCGCTCAACGAAAACACAATCTATCTTTGCCATATTGTAGATTGGCTTTCTAGCTACACTCCTACCAATTTTCAGCAACTTTCCTCAAGGAAATTTTCACTTATCTGAGAAATTAACGTCGCTGGTAAACCGTCACTAAAACTGTCAAACCCTAAACTAGCAACTTCAAATGATCATAACTTTTGATTAGCTCAACGAAATCCAACATTCTTTGGTGCGTTGGAAAGCTCTTGCCAAGGCGCTCCTTTTGACACCACCCACTCCCAATTCGGCCACACAACCAGAGAACGAGATCACAAAAACCCCCACGGTTTAACTACTCCAAAAAAAACATAGTTCTTTCAGTGAAAATGTCACAAGAAATATCTACTATCATAAAACTCGTGATGCATACACATATAGTCAAGCCAAGCCCTACTCCACTCAGAGAATTTAGGCCGATGCTAACGGGACACCATAGCTCGAAGTTCCACTAACTCTAACTACTCCCAACGCTTTAGGTTCAACTCAAAGAACTATGTTCTTTGAGCCCTCTTTCTCACTTTATACCCCCACTCACAACCTAAAGGTGGGTCCTACCAGAAGAGCCACTTTCCTCTAACCCTAAACCTAGAAACCCTAAGTAGGCACTACTCTCTACCATAGCACACTATATGTTATGGCTAACACACATATGGTCATGACAGCAGTTGTGGTACACATGTATTTGTGTATGCTCTCATCCATGTTATGTGTTTGTGTGTGTATGTGAATATGGTATGTCAGCGATGTATGTTGTATGATGATATGTATTCGCACGACAAATTAATTTAGGATGGCTTCCTTGGTTGTATGTGTGAAGACTTGAACCCTTCACCTCCACTTTGAAAGGTTAAGTTTTAACCATTGTAGTAACCTTTTTTTTATTGTGAATAATATGTCATCACATTTTAATAAACAAATTTTCATATATTATTGAAATAACCTACTTGAAACATACCTTAATTAACCTATCTATCTTATCCTAAATAAACCTAGTTAAGCAAGCTAAAATAGTTTAAATTGCCTTACCAAGGGGTTACATAGGTGGCCTAACGCCTACTTAAGGAAAACATAGGCCTACCTAAGGGGTTAAGTAGGTTACCTAAAGGTTACGTAAGCTTATTTAAGTTATGTATGAATAATGTAGGCCTACTTAACGACTACCTAGGGGCTATGTAGGCTACTTAAAGACCATTTATACCTACCTAGGGGCTATTGTAAGGTTATGTAAACTTTCTAGGAACTATTGTACAGGTATGTAAACTACCTAGGGCCTAACTATGGGGTGCCTACGTGTTACATATAACTACATAAACTATCAAACTACTTATGGTTTACTTAGGACCAACACAATAGTCACTGTGTAGTCATATAATAAATGTTAGGTTGTTTATTTCCAAAGTCATTTTATAGTTGCATTGAATCCTTGTTATTCATGTCATTACGAAATAATCATTACATTTAGTAATAACAATTGTTCATTTTATAATCATTTTATAGTTGCATTACAATGCCAAATCATCATTATCCTTGTCATTTACATGCCAATCATTTTATAGTCATAAAAATGATAGTTAAAAGTTCATGTCATTTTGTCCTCCCTCATGGATGTCATAAGATGAAATACATTCAATGAAAATAATGACTTTGTGTTTCTAGTTATAACATTATCATCTATCAATGACATAATCAACTATTTTTTTACTATCTTTCTTCACATGTAAGATTCAAAGTTGTATTTTATGACTATAGTCATTCATAAAGTCATTGAGGAGCTCTACGTCATGATCATGCTTCTATAAACTACATGCCACTTGAATGCTTATGACAATATTTGTTTTTTATTTCCCATCAATGGTTGAAGTTTTAATGTCAATAGCAAACAAATTCTCTTGTCACTATGATGTGCCATATCTAGCAAGCATTTTCATATTGCATCATGAAAAATTCACTATATTATGTGGTAGATCATGTTTTTATTCAATCACTAAGCTCCTTATTGAAAATAATTTGTATACACAAAACATTGTAAATTGATACAAAGTTTAAAAGTTTATCATACTTTGAAGCATTAGTCTATTGTCATTTGACTTTGGAATTATGGCATTGGACTAATGTGTTCCAAAGTCAAATGACAATAGACTAATGCTTCAAAGTATGATAAATTTGTGTGTTTGCAAAACTACCTAAATGAAATGTGTAAGGAGAACAATCATTAACAACCTCATCTTCACTCAAAATTTTCACTCCATTTGTTTATGAAACAAACATATAAGAAATGTTAGCATGTGTGCTTTAGTTGCATGTTCAAACTATTTGAATTCTAAATTTTGATCAAAACAACTTGTGATGGGGTTATAAAGGGGTGTCCCTTCTTATCATTATTTTCAAAATATTCATGATGATCAATTGCCTTTGTCTTGTTCACATGAGCATGTGTCTTGGTAGGTAGTAGGTATGTTGAATGATAACCTATTATCTTCCTAGGTGTGACTAATGATTAAGGAAGTAAGTAGGAGAAATGAATAACATAAACAAAATTTTGTTGAAAATCAAATAATGGGGTAAATAGTTATTGGTTACAATTATAATACATGTAAATGTGAATGTACCATAAGATGTACTAATTTTTAATTAATTAGGGTAATACAAACTTTTACCAACCAAACAACTTGAATGTATATATTGAGTATTTATTATTTTTGTCGAAATGTTTGCAAAAAAAAAAAACCCAACAAATGTTAATAATAAAATTTAGGGTCAAGTAGCACCTACAATGGTACCTTAATGAGACTTCTTAAAGGTTATGGCCTATTTGGGAAATGCTAAATATGGATAACAAAACCATTCATTTACTTTAAGCATGGAACAATATTTTAGGGCTTTATTTTTTGGGTTGCTTATAAGCAAAGATTTGGTTCTCATGTTAGAGTTGTGCAATTGTTGGAATTTATAAAGAACCATTAGTTTTAATTTCTTTAAATGTTTCAAAATTAGGCATTCTTTAGTTTTTTGGCAAGAAAAATTATAATTAGAGAATTTATAGTGCTAGTTATTTCAAAAACTTTGAAAAATTAATGGTTTTCATGAATTTTTTTGTAAGAAAGATGTGGTTTTATGGGTTGATATTTGATGTTTTTCAAAAATTTGACAATTGTGGATGTATATCAAAATTGTTTTTAAAAAGTATTTGAAAACTATGCTTGTGAATAATTATAATAATTCACCTAATAACCTTTGTGGTTTATTCTTGTTTCAAAATAACTACCCAACATTGGTTTTTATCATGTTACCTATGCATGTGTTGGTTCACCCGATCTATTCATTGCAATTTTACATGATGAAGAAGCTTGGAAAACATGGAATGAGATCAAATCAACAATTGTGTGATGGCTTTGCTTAATTATGGCAAGTTCAAACTTCAAACCAACAGTAACAAAAAAATTTCCATGAAGCTCCAAAAAAAAATTCAAAATAACTTTATTCATAGTAGCATTGTTGAACATTCATAAGATAATGGGACCAAATGGAAACTACAATGCAATTGAGGTTCATCCACAACTTTGTCATAACCAACATTATGTGGATGGTGCATTGTTGGGTTTTGGTTCACTTTGATTTGAATATGGTACATAGTTTAGAACCAAAATTAAGTTAAGTTGTAGTTAGGCAAAAGGTCGTGAATAGAATACATAATTGAGGTTGTAACTAGTTTTGGTCTAGCATCAACTTTTGAACATATCAACTTGGTCCTAGTATAGGGTTTTTATTTTTCTTCACACTAGGCTACTATTGATGTTGGGTACCTTTTAAATATTTTCATAGTCATATGGTTATAGTATTCATTTCAAAACATATTTAAAGTTGGCACAAGGTAGATTTATTTTGTATATACTTGATATTTGAAATTGATATAAAATTGATACAAGGTTAGTATTATGAAATTCATATAAAATTGGTATGGTATAAAACATGATTCATAGTATGTATCAAGTCCATGGTAAATTAGTGTTAAATTTCTTGATTTTGGGGTGCATTCACAAAAGTAATGCTAGGTAGCATTGCCAATGATTTGACATTTTACTTAACAAGTAATGTAAACATTAAATCTAATGTTAAACCTACATTTTAGGCTTTTCAATTGATTTTATGTGAAACCTACACAAAGGACTAGATAATTCAATGTTCCATAATATGGACATGATTATGAGGTCTAGTCCCACCATCCTTCCCAAGGTGGGAAAATAATGAATTTAATGTAAATGTGCTAATATAGCATTGTTCCCATACATGTGTGAATGTGCAAACTTTCTTGCATGGTTAATTTTTATGATTATTATCATGATATGTTTTTTTTCAAAAAATCTTAATATTTATTTTGACAATGGCAATTATTTACTACTAATGATTTAACATTATGTGTGAATCAAACAAGGTTAGTATTACCTCAAGTCCCCCACCAAGTTAATATTGGTATAACATTGTAATCAAACTCAGTGTTTAGCCCCGCATTGTAAAATAAGTCTAACATTCATATAAAATCATGTAACATAAGTTTTTTTTTTACATGATCTTATATGAATGTTAGCCTTATAATATTTTTATAAGTGTAAATTAGATTGAAATTAAAAAAAATTAATTTAAGTTACTAATTAACATCATGTGTTGACATGTTGAAATAATGCTTAGGATATTGGTGATAACTTGCAATGTTAAAAATGGTAGTATTGTAATTGGTTGCATTTTGTTCATGCTAAGATGATGTTAGTTGCAAACCCTAAACACAAGTGTGGCCATACCTTAAGACTGGGATTGCTTCAACTCATACAAGACTACTTAAAGGTGCATTCGCACTTAAAGGTGTTAAGGACTTTAGCATTAAGTCCCCCTAACTCCAAGCTAGTCATTTTAGAACCTAAATCTATTTACCACAAAGATTTTATGTTAAGTTAACATTTTCACTTAATATTAAAAAATCACCCATTTAACATTGGTTGCCACCTAAGATGCCACCTAGATTTTCACTTCACATTGACTTAAACATTAGGTGTGAATGCACCTTAAGGTCCATATACCAGACCAAAACTGATTGCAAAAAGTGAAAGGACGTTACCTTAAGGGCAGCCATGCTACAGTCTATAGCTGTCCTGTTCAGAGCCAGTGAAAGAATGACACATCAGCAAACTTTTTTTCTGAAAACTTCGACTAATGTGAAAGTAGTCCTGGGAAAGGATATGAATGAATAGTGAGTGTGAATGCGGATGTTGCGGCGGAGAGGGTTTAGAGAGTAACGGACCTGATGGAACAGAGGGTGAGGCCGTGGAAGAATCGGGTGTGCGAGTCCGACCGCAACGGGTTGCTGGAGGAGCTTCAGCTTCTTCCCCATCCCCGTGACTTGCTCTCACCCAGTTTCTCTCTCCCCTCTTCGGGGATCCCATTCCCCATCGGAAGCTGCGAGTCTATCGAGGGTATAGTTTTTCCTCGGCATCCTTGGCATTCAAGTGTGGCAGCGAAGAGGTGGAGCGTGAAAAACTGAATAGGGTAGTTGGAGAGAGTTGAGAAACGGAGGAGGGAGGGCAGGCAGGAGGGGCCTGAGCAGCAATAATAAGTTAGGGTTTGTGGATGAGAGTCTTTTTGTCGAAAGATTTTGCTTCAGACAGCCAAAGTTTTGGAGGCCGAAAAAAGGGCAAAAAAAGGCTGGGGATTCTCTACTCAAAGTGCTGGAGAAGGAAGAGGAAAGAAAGAAAGAAAGAAGGAAGGAGGAGATCTGTACCGGAAGAAGAAGAAGTTCGGATTTGAAATACCCACCAAAAAAAAGATCGGTTCAAGATTTTTAGGGTTTGGGAAAGAACAGAGTCGGCGAGGGAACAAAAAGCTTTTGAAGAGGGAATTGAGGAGATCATACGTTTGAGAGAGAGAGATCACAAGGAAGTCCAGGGTTTTTGGGGACGAAGATTTTGCAAGAGGGGGGGAATATAGGCTTAGTTTATATAGGGAAGGGTGTGCAGAAGCACCATCCATGGCGCGGGCCTCCAATAGCAATACCAAGTTTGCATCTGTGAATCTGAACAGGAGCTATGGAAGGCCGGCGGTTGTGTCACCCCCTAACAGCATGTATTCAGGGGGAACGGTGTCGGGATCTGCTGCAACCCGCTCTAGGTCCTCTTCGACCCATGGAGGAATGCTGCTTCTCACGCGTCCTACTAAGCCACAGCCGCCTGGGACGGCGGTACAGAAAGGTAGTAAGGTCATAGTACCTGGCCCTGTGAATCTTCCTTCTTTGAGAAGAGAGCATGCAGGGAACGATCCCACCATCACACTTGTTGGCGCTACTGGGTCTTCAGGATGGACAAAGACACAGCATGAAGAGGAGACTGTGGTGCCTGCTGCATCGACCTTTCTTGAGAGTACTGGTATGCAGCCCCTCTTAGTTTGCCCCCGCCTCCCCTCCCCCACAACTCTGTCTGCGGGTGTTGTAGACAAATAACGAGCTTTTGGGACACCGGATAATAATACTCATGCTCAGCATATCTGTCCAAATTTCTTCTTCTCCGATCATCATTAACAGCAATTAGATTTGTAAAACTGAAGCTGGTTACTTTGAATGGGCTTGGAGGCACCCTGCAATTATGGTCTTGATCAGCATTGCAAGAACAGAGAACCAAGCAATGTGCTGGAGTCTGGTTATGTTCCTCAACATTTGAATGGTGGAGTATGGATGTCATTTTCCAAACACATAAACTTCTTGACTTTGTTGTGGAGAAGCTCTCAAGCCTCTCCCTGTTCTTTCTACACTGGCATTTTATGGGGAAGCCCGGAAGAGTTTCAATAGGGCTTTTCTCAAAGGATTCTGTGTGAGGTTTCCATTGTTTTCTCTTGAACTGGTCAGAAATCACTAGTCATTTCATAGTAGCACATCTATGTTGTACACCACAAACTGTAGCCTGAGGGTTTTCAGGTCAAGAGTAGGTCTAGACATCAGAATATATGCATTGTCTACATATGCATCTATGTGACTACATTATGACTGAAACTTCCCATTGCTTTTGGAAATGTGCCAGAAACTCATCATGTAGATTGTCTGTAGAAAATGTTTGCCTAAGGTTTTTGGTGGATTGCCATCCACATAACTACACCCATCATTGGAAGCTGATGAAATCAGTGGGGAGTCTTATGGCACCTAGTCAGTGCTATAATGATGCAGGTGATGGTCTAACACTTTGTGACTGATGCTCATAAGGTTAAGACCATTGTTGTTCTTGTCAATTCAGTTTTGGTGTTGCTGGAACTGTTAGAATGGTCAGGTTCAAATTGTGGTCATGGAGTTTTCTCTGCAACCTCATTGATACACATTTCTCTATCTATGGCAGTTTGATTTAGGTTTTCCAGCTTAACACCTGACAATTTGTCATGAGTGATGCACTGGAGGCTAGTGGTGTGAAGTTGAATCGTCATGCTTGAAAGGCCATTTTGCAGCCTTCACTCATCCAGTCAAAATAGTACAAGGTATTCCTGATGGCAAGTAACTCTCTATTTTGGCAGGTGTTGGAAGATTATCATCAGGATCTAGGGTTGGATTGACATGGGGGCCAGCACCATCTACTTTCAGTGGTGACCAATGGCCTGTGCCAAACCAAGTGACCAATGTGGTGCCCAGCCAAGGAGCAGCAAGTGCTGTGAAACCTGGAGTCTACACACCACCTCGGGTCCACTCACAGCAATTGAGTCCTTCTCCTTCCACTGCCAAAATTTCTGGAATTGAGAAGGCTGTAGTGCTGCGAGGGGAGGATTTTCCCACTTTGCAAGCAGCTCTTCCACCACAACCGGCTGCTCCCCAACAACGGCAGAAGGAGATGAGACAAAAGCAGCAGGAGAAGCAGCAAGAAATCAAGGATCAGCAGCGGTGCTTGCAGCAGCTCTCAGAGCAACAACAGTCATTAAAGACTGAAGTTGCCTCGGCATCCCTTTTTGATGGTGAGTGTGTTTCTTTCCAGGCATGAGAAATGAAACAACTTGATTTCAAAGAAGCTGAAGGGTCAATTACTGTTGTCTGATTTGCTGGAGGAACTGCACTTCATTATTGAGTTTCGCACAATAATTTTGTTGAAGTGAAGTTCTTATGCCAGGATGTTGTTCTCTCGCTGAAGAATCAATGCATCTTCATTGATTGTGAAGGAGTGAATTGGTAGTTGAGGATCACTTAACCCCTATCCTTCAATGCTCTTTGCAGAACCCAGTGATCTATTGTTGTTGCTTGGTTCCTTTGTTATCGTCTCTGTCATTTTTTGGCTTTTTAGCAGATATTCTGCATCCACATAGTCAAGTGGTGTGCTTAAAGGATATGTTCAGGGTGCAGGAGGCCGCAACCACCACCATCTATGTAGGCCTCTCTATGCCTTAGGCTTAGATGCTTGCTTGCACAGGATGAGCTAGAAATGAAGCTTATGCTCACAAGCCTGTTGCAGTTTCGATAAGGATGGTATTGACTTTTTTAATTAGCTGTGTCTCTTAAGTGCTAGCTAACATGACTTGAGTCTTCCCATTGGTTGTGGAAATGCCAGAGAAATTTAGGATGCAGGTTTTTTGAATAATAGTTAACTTCCCTTAAATATATTGGGCTGATCATTATGTACTTCTTCAACAACCACTGTTCTGAGTGGATGAAGTCATCGGGTAGTCATGGCAGCTTGTCACTGCTATTCTTGATGAAGGTGATGGTCTGACACTTTGTGATTGACTCTCATGAGGTCATGACTGCACTGATTGTTGTGTTACCTTCAAAGTGTTATTGTGGAGAATTCTCTGCGATCTCATAGATGTGTCTTTTTGGCTTCTCTTCTGTTTCATTGCTTTTGTAGAACCATCTTCTGGTTGATGAATGTAGTCATAGTGTGCCATTATGGTAGTGTGTTAAGCATTGAAGTGATTGCAGGTCCACAGCTTCAGCCTGCACAACCAGGGGTGTTACAGCAAACTAAGACACAACAGCCTCCAGTGCATGCTGATCAAGTGTCACCATCATCAGAGCGGCAAAGTTCTTCGCACCCTGGTCCTTCAGCTCAATCTGCCACATTAATGGTAGATGCATCTCCTGCAAGTCACCCACGGCAACACTCAAACTGGACAGATGATGAGAGAGACTCCATCCCTGTGTTCCGCCCTCAAGGACATGGAGGTTATCCTGAGCACTCAAACCAAGAAGGCCACCTTCAACACCCAATCCGTAGTGGTCGTGATCAATTTGGACTTGCCTGGCCCCCATCCCACAGAAAAACCCAACCCTCTTTTGCATTAGGACGTGCTGCTTCTCCTAGCTGGGATAATGACCAGAGACACACCACTGTTGGTGGTGATCGAGATAGTGTGAGTGTGAATAATTCTAGCAACAGGGATAGCAGAATTGGTCATGACAATAATGGCATAAGAGAAGCTGGAAATCGTAACTGGGGAGGTGGCTCTAGTAGGGATTCTGGGTCGAATGGGCAGGGTGGATTTTTTCGGGCAGGTCATAGGGGGGAGAAAGAGGGAGGGTATGGGCGACTCGGCACTGGTGGCAGAGAGAGCTTTCACGGCAGGATGGAAAATCCAAATAAGGATCGCTGGCTCAATCGAGAGGAAGGGTTCAACATGGATGTTAGCCTTAGTTTGGAAAGTGCATCCAACAGAGAGGGTTTTCTTGGAAGAGAAAGCATGCGTCGACAAGGGGGAGATCATGAAGGGGGATATGGGTCTTTAGGAGATGGAGGACGATCAGAAGGATCGGATTCTAGCAAGCCTGGTAGTTTTTTGGCTAGAAGGACACCAGTATGGGAGTCTCAGATGAATTTTGGAAGGGAGAATAGTACTTATGGAGGTTATCATGTGGACTTCGGTGGAATTCATGGCTTGGACAGTTTCTCTCCTGCAGCTGGGGTGGGCATTGAGCCCCCTTTGAGTTCATTTTCTGGGCTGGAGACAAAGGTGTTTCGGAAAAGGAGAGTGGAAGTGAAGGACAGTGAAATTCGTGATTCAGAGAGGGAGGCATTTGAAGCTGAGCTTGAGAGGGTGCAGAAAGCTCAGGAGCAGGATCGGGAGAGGAAGATCAAAGAGAAGGAGCGGGCAGTAGAGATTGCACAGAAAGAACTGGAGGAGCATGCCAAGCTTGTCAGAGAGGAAATAGAGAGGAAGGTTTGTGACTGATGTAGTTTTCTTAGCTTACTCTGGTGTTATGTGTGCTGTTGGCACAGGTACCTTTGTGGCATCTTTGGTGTTTAAGCTCCAACTCGTGTGATCATCAGAAGGAGTCTTCATGTGATATTCTTGAGCATTGACAGGTATTATTTGTGTAAGTCTTGAATATTGCATTGTTGAGTTGATTGTGCAATGCATCAGGCAAAATTGGAGGAGGAGGCCAAGGAAGCAGCTAAGAGAGCTGAAGAGGAAGCCTTGGAGGCAGCACAGAAGCTGGAGGATGAACGAAAGCTGTGGGAGGATAAGAAGCGGCAAGTGCGGCTGGAGGAAGAACGGCGGAAGGAGAATGCTCGGCAGAAGTTGTTGGAGCTGGAAGAGCGAATAGCAAGACGTGAAGCAGAGAAGTTGAAGGAGGAGGAAGAATCTAGGTACAGTCTCTTTAGGGTCTTGGCAATGCCAAGTATTTTGCTGCTAGAAGATGGTGGATTCCTGAAGAGTGTATTTCAAATTGATGTGCTGCCATGATTTTGTGTAGTGCTTCATTCATGTTTTCTTTATGTTGTATTTTGGATAGTGTATTGCTGCAGCTGGATTTTGTTTTGAGGGGCACTTGGAATTGCAATGTGGTGGTATGATTCACCAGGCTGCGTCAGGAGGAAAGGTTGGTTTCACTACAACAAGTACAGGAGAAACATGAACTTCCTGTTGAGGAGGAAGTAGAGAGGAAGGGAGAAGAGAGATTGGTTGACAGCAGTACTGGAGCTGGCCAAGATGGTGATGACCAAGTACCATCATTCCCTTCTCGCACAGTTACTTCTCCATCTCTGCCTCAGGGCTCTTTTCAGAAGACATCTTTCAGCTCTCATGAGCTGCAGACAAGTCCTCAAGTCTCAGGTATCAATGTTCCTCCATATAGAGGGCATATCAGTACTGTCTCTGAATCATCTCGAAGACCTTCTCTTCCATGGAGAAGAGAACATACTACAGGTAATGGCAACGAGCCTGTTCCAGTCCGAAACTTTCCTTCTATTGGACGGCACAAAAGCAGTGAGTTGCAGGCTTCCATGCCAAGTGATAGTCTCCATAAGGCCAGAAGCTATGATGATAGAGGAGACAGTTTCTACATGAGGGGCATAAATAGTGTCAGTTTTCCTTTTGAAGGGGGACCTGGAGAGACCTACAAAAAAGAGAGTGATCCACAATCGGCTGAACATCAGTGGGTAACTGAAGAACCAGGCTTGTCAAACAAGCGTTTGGCTTCCCTGTCAACCAGTGTGGGTAGTGATGAGAGGGTTTTTCAGAGCTCTTGGGAAAGAGAGGGTGATTCTCGCTGGAGTAGAGACCGTGATAGTTGGAGGGCTGGAAGAGACATATCAGGGTCATTTGCTTCCCCACCCCAGACACCATCTTATACTCAAGGTTCTGATATGGTGGAGCCTCCTCCTTATGGGCGTTTACGGCATTCCTTAGCCAAGCAACCTCGTGTTCCCCCTCCACCTCTACAACTGATTCCACAGCGGCTTCCTCAAAAATTGTTGGAGCCTTCAGCACCTCCAAGGGCTTCACCTTTACCACAACAATCTGAGGTGAAAACTGACATTGAATATGTGCCACAGCAGCAAGAGATTGCTGTGGACAAACAGCAGAGTCAAGAGGTCTTAAAAGGTCAAGAAATTGAGAATCTTATTGTTGCTAGAAAGCATGCTGATGTTTCACAGGATGAGATGTTGATCCCACAGAGGGTGGATTCAAGTCAACCGAGGAGGGAGTGGCAGAAACCCTTGTCTCAACCTCTCAGGCCACAGCACTTGTTTACTCAAGTTCAAGGGTCCCCACTCAAGGAAGTGAAAGAACTACCAGAATCCTCTTCACACGAAATACACAGTTCTTCATCTGAAGACCCAGTGCTTCTGAGCACTCAGATGTTGTCTGAAGATAAGTGGGAGGAGAACAATCTGACTGTGTCAACTATTGAGGAGGATCTTGATAAGAAAGACCCAGATGTGGTAGGGGAGGACAAAGAGTTTGGCAAAGAAGAGGTTGTGACTGATGTGAGTAAGCTATGTTTTCACTCTGTGAACTTCACTTCTAATGCCCAAGTTAGAACCGAAATAGGTGTCATTCAAATCCAGGTTGTTTCTATATTAGGGGATGATGTACCTCTTTCTCAATCTTTCATTGCCAGTCTATTTTATTTAGTTGGTGGTGCCAGAGACCATAAAGAAGTTACTTCAGTAGGCTGAGTTGAGAGCCTAGCATCATGAGATTCTGAGCTGTATATGGGGTTTTTCTAATTCTCTTGGAATAGGAGGAAGAGGACGACAATGGTCAAGAAGGCGATGAAGAAGGGTATGAAGGCTATGATGAGAATGAAGAAGATGAAGATGACAATGGCAACGATGGAGGTATCCCAACCAAATTTCTTTTCCCAGTTGCTAACCCTTGATTGTATAACTATTACTTCCCCATTAGAGATGTAAGGTGCTTTGTCAATCAAGTCAGGACTTGAGAAGTGGAAGCTGGGAGTCCAGATCATTGCAATTTGCAGCTCTATGTCAATTATACAATTAAGGGACTTGCTCTAAGAATTTGCTGGATTTGTAAGAATAATCAAATGGACTGTTGTTTGGCAGCCCTCTGATCCTATTGAGTCCATGACTTGTGTTTTCAGGTGATTATGCAGAGGAGGAAGAGGATAGGGGTCTTCCTGAACAAGATCTGAGGGCTGATTTTGAAAATCATGAAGCTGTGCACAAGAGAGAGAGTGAAGGACAATCTACTGTGATTGTGCATGAGAAAGTGATCGAAAATGGGTTAAATGACCATGATGTCAGGAGTGAAGAAGTCTTCACCAAGCATTCTTCACAACCTGAGCTAGAAGGGCAATCAGAGGTAGGTTGCCCTGCAGGTGACTTTGGGGAAACTTTGTGTAAGGTCTATGTTGATGTTACTGAGTTTCACTGGGCTAGGCAGCTTCACAACCAGGAAGGATGAAGTAGTAGGGAAGGACAGCAAGGAGAAATTGGTGCTCTATATGTATATATATGGAGTGCTAGCTCTCTTGGGATCTTGTCTGGTCATGAAGATGATGTTGGCCTACACACAAGGGTGTGTCAACTGTACTATGTTTGTAATCAGTGTTAAGTTATACCAAACCCTAAACCCTAAACCAGTACCATCATTCTCAGGTCTAATGGTGTAGAATCTGTGTCCATTTTTACTACTGGCAGAGAATGGAAGCTATGGAGATGCTGCAGCTGCAGGAGGGTACCCAAGCACAGAGCTTAACAACAAAGGTGACAGTGTCAACTGGGGAGTCTAATGGATCTATTATTAGGCACTCTTCTCCTTCACCGTATCAACAACCTGTCTCATATGTAGCTATTGACAGCCTGCAACCAGACTTTGCTCCGGTTTCCTCCCCACTGCCTGGCTTGCAGATATTATCTGCAGTTCCTGCACCACTGCAATTTGGGCTTCTTCCAGGCTCTTCTTTGATGCAGGGATCAGTGCCTGCCATTCAAATTGGGTCCATCCAGACACCCCTCCATATGCTGCCCCAGACTGGGCCACAGCAACTCATGCATATACCTGCTGTTCAGCCATTGACATTCCAATTTGGGCAGCTGAGACAGACTGTTGGTATCTCTCAACACCTGCCATTGGTTAGGCAGGTGGCTTCACCTTCAACAGTGGAACTTTGCCGTGACAGTCAGGGCTCTTCCATTGAGCAGCATGATGCATCAGCTGAACTGCAGATCCAGAATCCCTCAATGCAAGGCAGTGATTTTCTCTTGGTACAACCAATGTCTCTGCTGATGAAACAGACGGACCAGTTTGCAGCTGGTGTCAGTAGAACATCAGTTGAATTGGAAGCAAGTGAGAAAAGCTCAATTTCTGGAAAACCTGGTCCTCTCCTTGAGGCTCTTGAGAGAAAATCTGTAGACACTGGTGTTTCTTGCAAGGTCTCAGTCTCTAATCCCAGGAAAGCAAGCTTATCTCACTCTAGAACTAGACCCAGAGAGGTAGTCTCAGCCTTGAAGAACAATGAGGTTTCTTCACCTGGCAGGGCTGCTATGGGACCCACAGGACCCAAAGGAGATGGAATGTTATCAGAACATTCCCTCAGTTCTGAAAATTTCTGGCAGAAGTCCATTGGGACAAGAGGTGGAGGAAGTGGAGTGCATGGGGGAGGGATGCTTGGACAGGATCATGTCCGGAGTATCACCGAAGGATCTCTTGATAATGATAGCACCTCTATTGGTGGCTTAACTCAACATGCAGGTGCCGATGGAGTTGTAGTTCGCACACGACCAAGTCGCCGAAACAGTTTCCGTAGGTCTGATCAGAGAGCCAGGGTCTCTGTTGGGGCTGTTGAGAATGCTTCCTCTGATGGTAAACCTATTTTTAAGCAGGCAGTATCTGCAGCAGGATCCAGTGAAGCTATATTTTGCACAGTCAGTGGCATCAATGGTAGAGAGAGGTTCAGGATTACAGGAGTGCAAGCACAAGAGAGAAGTTGTGCAGAAGAGTCAAACCAGACTTCAAAAGTGACAACAGAGGCAAGGTCCCCTCAGCAAAGTGGTCAGAAACTGGAGCGGACAAGCAGTGGTGAAGCTCTTCAGAAGACTGGTGTGCGGAGCTTAGTTCCTCCAGGGAACTGTACTCAGCCTGGAGATGGGGTTCTTGGAAAGTACTCCTCAGAATCAGTAGTCAACCTACCCTTCAACACTGGTTCAGTCCAGGTCTTTCAGGAGCCAGGTGGGGAGGCACTGAGTGATGATTTCATTGAGGTGCGGTCAAAACGTCAGATGCTGAATGATCGGCGTGATCAGAGGGCGAAGGAAAACAAAGCCAAATCAAAGGACTTGAAGGTAGACAAATCAGCTTTCTTGTCACTAATTGTGGTCTCTTATTGTTGTGCTGTACGTGGTCAATAGTCAATACCATACTTGTTGCTCTTGAAGTTCTTGTACATGCATATGACTGTTGCTGTTGTCCAAGCCAATTCTCAGTTGTGTGTTGCTCTTCTTTCTCTTCTCTTTAGGGTTGCATTTCCTCTTTTTCATGTGTGCTGATTGGTGATTGCTTCTATTTTGTCAGTTCTGAAATATCCATAACCTTGTTATCATGTCATCTCTCAATTCTCTTGAGGTTTATTTAAATCATAAGTATGGAGAAATTCTCAGTACTCGTGAAGACATCTCTTATTGTTGTCAACTTTTGACTTTCCTTATCGTGCTTAGGGCCCTGCCTTACAAGGGAATACTGGTTACACTTTATCATCAATTGCACCAGTGTAGCTGGCCATGGGATGATTGGTTTAAATGTGGTCAGTTTTTTAATTTGTCACAAAGCTGTTAGTTTGTATTCTACTATCTTGTGCAACAGCTTTTCAACATCTGTAACAAATTCAGAAATAAGCTGGAAATGTTTTTGAGACTTCTGGAAACACTGATGCTCTGTCTAGTTTGGGCTATTTTGGAATCATAGAGTAAAAAGTTTGTCCTTGCATTCAGCCATATGATGCATTCTGATGAACTTGTGTGCTGTTAAACTATTCTTCACACTATCAAAAGGCAAAGGAGCAGGCTTCCCAGAAACAGAGGTTCAGTGAAAAGTTTGCAAAGCAATCAGAGGCAACTTCTGTTTCCCTTTCTGGGAATGGCAGCAAGTCAAGCAGCAGGATTTCGGATGTCTATCCTTCAAGTACAATGAATGAAATTGTCAACAGCAATTCACAGGTTGGGCAGCCAGGAACACCTCCTCCTGTGGCAATTACAACGCTTCCAATATTGCCAGGAAATTCTCAAGCCCTTCCCCTTGCTCCTATCGGTACACCAGTGCCTGGATCTTCTGGTAAATGGGCAAAGGTTTTAAAGTAAGCTGTTACTCAACATCACTGCACTTAAATCTTTTGATGAAATCTAGCTTTATAACTAAACTTACTTTATCACTCTATGCTAGTTTGTGGACTACCATTTTTAATGAGGCAGAGGCACATAGGACCTCCTTGCATAGGACACCATCCAAGCAGGGCCCTGCATCCAGTTGTCTCCTTAAGAGCGGTGATGCACTCTATGATTGATTGGGTGTGCTGTAGGGCAGCTGGATATCTAATATGAATGTTCAGCTGTAAGCACATGGGTAACCAAGCACTGCTTTTTAGTGGGTGCGACCAGCATGTTTCTGTTAACAAGTGGAACATCATTCCCCTGACATTGGATCTAGAGTAGTTTGTTTGTCCTCATATTAGGATCACACATAGCCCTGAAGTGTTGCAAAGTGTGAGGCTTTAAATTAATTGGTCAATATGCCAGTTTTGTGCTGATTGTCATTACACCTTTACTGTATGAACTTAGGTCATCAGGTGATGCTGAGATGGGTGCATTGCCAGTGCACTGTGACAGCAGCCTTCCTCAGGATGGTATGTCTGGTGCATCACTTGCTTGGGGTGGAACTCGTTCTAGTCAGCAGGTATAATCTCATATCACAACTCACATGGGACATTTCAAAAGAAAGAGATATGTTGCATTGTAAGGTGCCTGAAGTAAGGGAATGGTGTATGTGGATCTGCCTTCAGGGCTCTATTCAAGTATGGGAACCAAGCAGGATTGTTTTTGGATGTTGAGTCCTGGATGTCCTAATTTGTCAGTCTTTGGCAGGTTGTGAGCTTGACTCAGATTCAGCTTGAAGAAGCAATGAAGCCTGGGCGCTTTGAGGCACCAAGACCTCAGCAGCTTTCAATTGGGGAGCCCAGCAGCATGGTTCTGGACCCAGGGATGCCTGTTCCCTCCATGGCTCGCAAGGACAAATTGTCTTCCTCAGCTGCAGGACCAATTGGTTCACTACTTGCTGGAGACAGGATTCAGTTTGGTAAGTGAAAATTCTTTGCATCCTGGGCTATGCAGGACTGTAACTTACTGTTTAGGGCTTCTGAGTGTTGAATTACATGAGTACAGAAACTCAGTAACAGATTTTGTATAATGGTTTGCCCAATGTAAAATTCTATGGAATGTGGTGTTTTCAGCACCTTGCTCTTATCGAGAGGTGATTGAGAACATATTCTTTAGGGAGTCTAAGTTATAGGCATCATCTGCATCTGGTGTATGCAGAGTGTTTTGACTACCCTGATTGTAGATATAGATGAAATTGCCTGATAGTCAATGATGTTAGTGATTTAAGGGTCTATTGGACCTTCTGCATGTAACAGGTGCAATGACATCACCCCCAACAGCTATCTCCAACAGCCATCCTCATACACCTGCACTTAATAGTGTGGTTGGTTCTTCTCTTGGGTCCCGGGGTGAAGCCACTGCCGATGAAAGTGACATGATGAAGTCAACACATTCATCCCTTCCTCAATTAGATATCCCCTTCACAAATAAAGGTAACTAATTTTGCAGAGATCTGTTCAAAAGAAATTTACATGAGCATGTTCTAACACAATGACCAATCAGGTAACATTTTGTTTGACAGCAGCCAGCTTTGGTACTCACCTTATTTAATCTCTATAATGTGACCAGGCTCTTGAGAGTGATGCAAGTGTGTACAGTCTGCAGTCCTGCATATAGTCTCAGTATCCACTATCTAATGGCCACAAACAGAACTTCAGATTTTTAAGACTAGGTTTGTTTTTGGCACTTGAGAGCATTTCACTGTAATAGTGAGGTGGTGCTCATTTGGGATTTGTTTTGGACCAGCAGGGAACCTGACAGCTAAACACACATGTGGAGAGGAGCAGAGGGATCAGGTGGATGGAAGCCTAGATGCAGAGGCTGAGGCAGAAGCTGCAGCCTCTGCAGTAGCAGTTGCTGCAATCAGTAGCGATGAATCTGTGGGTAGCACCCACCATGGTGAGCTTTCTTCCCTTTTACTCCAGAAGCATCTCTTTTCTGACAGCAAATAAGGGTTTGTCTCACATGTCATGGCTCTATGGTCTGGTATGTGGGAAATCTGTCTATCTTTTCCTATCTTGTGTGTACATTGACAGTATTTGGGCTAAGTTTACGACTTTGAATTTCTGCACCTCCTGTCAGTGAGCATCTTTACCCTAGCTCATTAGGTTCAATTTCAGCCTGAAATCCCAATAATTCTTGGGTTTTGATTTTCATTCTGTTCAACTTTAAAATAACAGTTCCACATGTGGGCATGGTACTGCAAGGCATGGGAGTGTCAACCATGATGTCATCAATGATGCAATCACCCATGCTGGAGGATGCAATGGCTGCAGGATTTCCCCCAGACCTGTCTGTTGAGCCATCCTCAATGTCCAGACATGGATCTACAGGCCAGGGACCCTCAAGTCTCCTTTCAGTCTCAGGGCAGTCACCTTTTGCAGGTCTTGAGATGCTGGGCAACCAAATGTTTCCCTTTGGATCCAGCAAGGAGGCATGCTTGGCTCCTCAGGGGATTGGGGACCAGGGGGCTGCATGTGTTGGCTGGCAACCTCAGCATTCGAGTGTAGACTCTCACTATGGAGGCCCTTCTCCTTCCAGCTATGCTGACCAGTACATAGATTCTGGGGGTGTGCTGCCATCACATATGCTGGTATACACAAACCCCTTTGCACATGGGGGTCAATTTAACAAGGTGGGGTTTATGCCAACATATCTTCCATCAGGGAAGCAGCCAGACTGGAAACACACCACAGTCTGGCCCTCTGGCCCTGGTGTTGGCATTAGTGCCACTGACAGCTTAGGTGGCATGATGGGGGTTCAACGGGGATCTGGAAACATCCAGCGGATGGCAAGTGGCCCCTCCATTGTGCCTGGTGCACTGCCCACTGGTTCCTTCAATCTAAATTCCTCAGCTCCATTTCAAGTGAGTCTATGGCACTTTTCATAACTAGAAAGTAATTCTCTTGTGGCCATTCACGAAAACTTCGATATGGGCTTGTTGACGTAGCAAATTTCCTTGTCTGTCATCATTGTTATAAGCTCTTGCCTCACCTGCAGTTGTGTTTGGAATAAGAATCTACCATAACTTTTCTGTATTGGTTCTGTTTTCAACAAAAGAGAGTATACCTTGGATGTCCATGTATTTGAGTCCAATTGGTATATGCTGACCAACTTAGTGCCTGTTTCCTCTACTTGATTGGCACCCTGTTCCCTTATCATGTGCCCCTTCTGGATAGAAGGGTGCTATCTGTCAACTTCATGTGGGCATCATGATAATTAGTATCAACTCATGTGCTAGGTAGGATATCCCATATTTAACCCTAGAACCATATGCAGTTGCATGCTGCATTGAATTAGTATCACAAAGAAGTGTCTTACCAGTTCCGGATGGGAACCAATAGCTATCTATCATATTTAGTGACTGAATCCATACCTGGTCAATTGGTTAACCTTAAATGGGAATCCACCAATTGCCATCATCTAGTGGGTCCAGAAATAGGTTGATGGTTTTTGCACTTTATTGTCAGTAACTAATTGTCTTCTTTCCTATCTTTTTGTTGAATGTACATATACATTCTGTCTGCTAGTTCATTCAATAATATTTGCAGCTCAGCTACACCTAGTTTTGCAGATATTTTGTGGGAACAAATTGACGTTCATTGCGATGATATCTGCTACTTGTAATTCATTGTGATTTCATTTGGGTCTGCCATTTGCAATAAGGTCAATAGTTATAGCACGAACTAATCATTTAGTCTCGTGTGTTTCCAAGTTATCTTAGCAATAGTTACTGGCAGCTATTTGACCTCTGCCTCATCCTAGTTTTTTGTGGACTCATTGACACCAATGAATTTAACTAATTGCTCATTCTGTTCTCCAGATTCCAAATGTGGATTCTTCAATTCATTCACAGTGGTTACACAGGCCTGTGCCAATGCACAATGTACCACTATCTGGGCCTCTTATGGACTTCACAATGCAGCAGTCCAGGCAGGGGCCAACAGACATGCTAGACACTGTCAGGGCTTTCAATCTCAATGCCAATTCTAGGCAAGTCAGTGACACTGGGTTCTCATCTATGGATGCTGCTGCCCAGTTCCCAGATGAACTTGGTTTGGGGGATACATCCTCTTCAGTGAAGACTGCTGCCTCTCAGTATGGTGGACAACTTGGCACAGGGAGAGGCCCTGTTGGCAACACTGCTCCACCTATGTCAACAGCAGTCACAGGTAGTCTACTAACTGGCTTTGGTGGTCCTGGTACCTCATTCTTCATCTGTGAATCTGCAGATCCTTGTTTGTAGATCATTTGAGATGGAGTCTGCTAATCAAACAAGAATGTGACTAAAAAACACATGATACTACACAAATGTGGCTCTTTCCTCAGCATGTCTCTTCCTATTGCTATTGTTCATACTGCACCCTCTTCTATAAACTGAAGATAGTGTTTCATTTTCCATACAAACCATGGACTGAGTTGGCACAAATTTTTTATGCTAGTTGTAGTATTCTGTTTTTGCCCACACTATCTTTGAGTTAGGCCTTGATGTCCTTCCATTTAGCAAGCAGTATCTATTTTCACAGACTCTGAAACCAACGTATGGAATTTTCTTTTTGATGTTTCAGGAAGAAAGCATTTTTTGTTAGCGTGCCGAGTGGCCCTATTATATGGATGATGATAGTATCATCTGCATAGTCTATTTCTCAGTCCCTGGATAGATTGAAAAGGAATGCAGTTATGAGGTCAAGTTTTGATGTTTAGGGTTGGAGAGTTAAATCACTTGGTGCAAGGACATCTTTGCAGATGATGACAAAATGATGAACCCTAAACCCTAAAGTAAATAGGGACTCTTAAGCTTGATCAGAATAAAACATTTGCAGACACTTCCTTTCATGTCCATTACTTAGCTGTAACATTGTTGTATCTATCCTGGCAAATGGATGATTACCACTGGGCTTACCTCATACTTGCATACTTAATTTCATTTGTGTTTTTGGCTTTTCTGCATTGGATCATTTGTGTGTAGGTATTGGTAAACTGAGGAGTAAACGACGCTCATCAAGGGTGAACCAGGGTGGAAACCCCTCAAGTGGAAATGGAACCACAGTAGGGGGCAACTCTGAAGTTTTGAGTGCAATGGGCTCGAAAGGTGGGCAAGTGCCACCCAGCTACCGTGAACGGCAAGTCCAATCCCAACAGCAGGGGATGGTTATGGGTATGGGTCAAGCGCAAATTCAGCATTCAGTTGGCATGGGAGATCAGAGAGGTCCACAACAGCACGGCTCACCAAGGTTCGGCTCTGCTAGCACAAGTTGGTCAGGAGGTCAAGGCCATCGCAAAAGTAGTGGCACTCATGGCCGCCCACCAATGGGAGATCGAGGAACTTCGGGTGAAAAACTGGTCACTCCATCATCAAAGTTGAAACAGGTCTTTTTCATCTTACTCATTAATGGAGATCTGATGGCTAAAGCTGGATGAGTCATGATATTTAGAATGCTTAGTGCCAGAGTTCTGCAAGTTTTGTCAACCCATGTTTTTTGCAAAAGTTCTTTTGTGAAACTAACTTCCATAGTATGGTGCTGTTTGATTTTGGGTGATCTGGAACCTTCTTTCCTACTGTGGAACAGGTTTATGTGGTGAAGCCATCAGCATCCCCAAGGAGGAACAGTAACATCGGGACAACCATGTTCAATGGTGCAGAAGTAGGCCAATCAGGAATAGGTCTCTGATGTCTTCAGTTTTCCCAGGATGACTGAGTTCTTGCTCTCATGTGAGCCTCTTGCAGGGGCTGAGTAAAATCTCAGAGGCATTCCACCATGCATCAGAGCCCCCAACGAGTCTCCTGACCCAACAGTTAAGTCAAATGTTAGTTATCATACTGATGTATGCATTGATATCCCCTGCATTGATTTAGTTTCTGAAGTTATTCTACATTCCCAAGTTTGGGCACTGGTCTTTTGGTTTGATGTCAACGAGAGCCCATGGAGTGAAGATTTTTTTTCCCCCCATGTACTGTACAAGCCACCCCAGGCTGCTCAAAAATTCCTTCTTGAGTCAAATTTTTCTGTCTTTTGGTTGCAAAAAGTTCAATAAGAAATGGCACTTGTTTGCATTCCCTCCTGGAGTTGAACTTTTTGTTTCTTCTGGTAGGGACAAGTAAAATATGAAATGGGGCTTGTTCACATTCCCTTATGACAACTATATCTGTTACTCTTTTGGTCTGAAGCTAGTGACCACAAGCTTCAGAACTGCATCCAAATTTATGAGCTAATTTAGGAAATGTAATTTTGGAAAGTGGATTTCACTGGCAGTTTCTTTGTGAACAACTAATTGTTGGGTTCACTCATCCCCCTCCTTCAATGTCTGGTCTGCTCAGATCCTCTAATTAGTGTATTTAATCTATGCATGGTTGGCCCAGGGGCTCTGGATGACATAGACACAGAGCTATATAGGCTCTGAAAATTAGAGGCCACTGGTGAAATGGCCCTTGGAGCATCTGGGACTCTGGAATGAGATGATTGCAAGGAAGAATCACAGGGAGACCTCCGGGCCTCCCTACCCCAGAAAAAGTTGCAAGGGGCAAGCTGTAGAAGAGACCCCCTCTCTATGACGAGGCACAGTCATTTGACAAGCCTGCCACTCACCTCCCATCTAATTCAGTAACTCTTGCTGCCACCATCTACCCTTTACATGCTCTCAAATGACACTCTGCAGGCATGGTTTTCCAATGTGTTTGAGGAACCTACTTCCCTAGTATTGTGGATGTTATGCTTTGCACCTTCACTTAAGCTACAAGGGGCCTCCTGGTATATGCTCACTCCTGCTGGGTCTCTCAGGGCCACTTTGGGCAAGGGTCCAAGGAGTAGGATTCAATGAAATTGAGCATTCTTATTTGTCAAGAGCTTGAAATTGGTCCCACGGCCTTTAGACAAGGGTCCAAGACCAAGACAAATCAAGTTGTGATTTAGCTTAGATAGCATCATTTTGAAGGGAAAATCAATTGGTCTGGAGCAGAAAAAAGAGCTTAAAAAGGAGGCTTCATGATTTGGAAAACCAAAGTGTAAGCTAGTGTCCAAGGTTGTTCATTTTTTGTTTTTTTAATTTTTCCCCTATTTTCTTTGACCCTTGTTACTCAAATTTGTGAGAATGGAAAACATGCTATGGATTGAGTGTAGCCAAAGAGTGGTGTAAACTATTTCTATTGAACACAGATAATAAGATAGAAAGATAATAAACAGTTTTTGTCACAATCACAAAACCAACAAACTTGCAGAAACTACTTGTCCTTTTACCATTTTCTAGCTCTCCTAATTCTCTATAAAAAAAATTCTACTGACTTTGAGGAATCATCCCTCTCTGATTTCCCTCTCACAAGCCCATTGGACTTCTCTTTGCAATTCACATACCCCAACCCATAATTAGGATTAACAACAAACACAGAATGTTCCCTCCCCACAACTAGATTTCACCCAGTAAGATATAAAAAAGGAGAAATGAAAACCATAATAGCCCATTCATAAAATCTTTCCAATGTTCCAGGTTTGCCCTCAAATTTCCCAGTTCCCTTTGAAGCTCCGACAAAAGTGGGTGCTTGGTCTCAGTCACATGACTTGCAATGTTTGTTCCATAGAGAACCTTCAATTACATCCCACCTAACAACAATTTGCCATACAAACTACTCATGAAACCTCTATGGTGCTTCATCATCTTCCTCAAACAGGCACTACCATCTACACCTAATCACAATGCTTCTCTTCTGAAGTTCATAGTGCAATGGAGTTCTATCACTCCAGAAAAGAAAGACTGAAACTCGTGGTAATGCATTCCTCCCTAATCACTTCACAACACAATCCTAAAAAGAAAATCCAGAGATTCCCAACCACATAAAACTTGGCAGAACACTTAGCTTTCTCTTGCAAAAGGCCCCCATTCCATGAGCACCGATCTCTGCTCCTTATAGTCTGCATTCCCACATTTTTCCACCATCACCAAATCCAGCGAGCCAATCCAATGAAGAAAGACCATAATCCACCATGAAGAGAGCAAATAACAATGAAAATGAACATATGAGCTCACCAACAAAAACAGTAGATTGTGTGCCCACAAAGCAACTCCCTCCATGAATGTAGTAAGCTGAAACCATAAAGCAAATACAAACAAACAAACAACCAAAAACCAAAAACTCTCGCATGCCAATTGCACATTTTTGATATTGACCATCAAACTGGACCCCAAGCCTTTAGACACACTCATTGTACAATAGGAAAAAATGGTTTTTTTGTCGTTTGGTCCCTCGGATTTTGGTCCAAGGACCCTTGTCTAAAGTGACCCTCAGCATTTCATCTGGGGTTTAGGCCTGGTTCTGGCCTCTATTGGTTTTATGTTTTGCTTTTGTTTAATCCTAGTGGGGGCTTTCAGCATACCTATCTAAGCTGAGCAGTTCATAGTCACCCGGACTAAACATGGCAACATCCATTATGTGAGCCTGGTTCCACGAACGCACTGGCAGAGAATGCTGGAAGACTCTTGTCTACACCACAGCAAGTACATGAATTCATTGCAGCACATCTTTGATGTAGAAAATATGTTAACTCTAAACCATGTACATACTAAATGTTGGCATGCAATGGGGTAGTGCAAGCTGTGTCATTTTATTTATGGTTTTCCCTGATCTTCAACTCATCAAGGTAGGTTTTATATGGTTTTAGGTGTTAGCTAATAGTGATTGCATTTCACTTGCCCAATTTGGAGATGTCAACCCATTTTGGATGATACATCAACGAACATTGTGTTCTTTTCTAATGGTATTCAAACAAAATATATATATCGCTTCAAAGAGAATCAATTTTTATTTCGGAATTTATGTAAAAATCACAAAGCTTTGAGGGAAGACATCAATAGTAAGTTTCCCATGTTAGATGCTCTAATGTGAATGAAACTTTTATAATTCACTCTAACTTTTATCATGTGGAGAAACGTTTGTTTCAGTGCTTTTTTTTTTCCTTTTAAAAAATTTATTCTCTCACCCTTTTTTTTTGTTCCTTCCTCCCTTCTCTTGCCTGTAAAAATTGGATGAGAAAACATATTAATCTTTTAAAACAAAGGTAGGAAATGCATTGCTAGATGAGCTTGAACATCCCAACCATAAAAAGCATCAAGTCCAAGTAAAAAAAATTCACCCCATTATTCATGTCTCATGCCACATAACTTTTTACTTGACTACATCAAAACTAATGCATGATTCTTAGTTTTAGTGTTTTTCTTAATAATAAATGCTTGTTTTAAATATCTATGATTTTGATTCCAGTTCCACACATAAATAGAACTAAGAATCTGGTTTTAGGTCTGGTTCTTAAAATAATTAGGTCTTGGTTCTAGTTTGAGAATTAGTTCCAAAACTAGGTCCTAGGTGCAATTCTTCGTTTACTAACTACAACCCAAATCTGCGGTTCTAACAAGCCAACTTGGGTAATTGCCCAATGTTATAAATTAGCCTGTAGCTGAGAAGAAAATGGTGCAAGGTAAGAGAGAGTAAACATATGTTTGAAAGATTTTGAAAATTAACATTGATTTTTAGAGCTTCATAACCTTGTGGACAATTAGAAGGGTCAAAACATCCTAATAGGAACCAACGGGATTACTTTGTAAAGGATCATTTTTATTTTTTTCCATATAATGAATTTTTTTGCAACTTGTTACTAAATAAATATAGTTATCTTGATATATCACATGCTTTGTATTATTCATTTTTTAATCAATATGTATATTTTGTTAAATTTTACATTTCATTTTGAATTTTTGTTTTAATTTCAAATCATACCAAAACATGCCAACTATTTTAGGTTTTAGTTTTGTTATCATGAGCTACAACTTTGTTTTATATGTACATTACACGCCATTTGTAAGTGGTAAAGCACTCTTTAAAAATTTTAAATTTCATAATTGTTAAATTGTGAGTGATTTTTGAGTGTGGGTAATAGTTTATTATCACCTAAATTTTCTTACAATAAGAAATTATTTATTAAAAAGGTCATTTACCTTAGTCCTTTGCAAAATTGATTTTTTTTATGGAATTATTGTTCAAGATCAAAAAATCATTTACTAAACCCAAAACCCAAAATTTGTTTAAATTAAATTTGAATTCCTCAACATTCATATTAGTCATTTACAACTTGGAATGATTAATATAACTTTAAAATGTCAAAACATATCTATTATACTATAGTTTGAAATTTTCAAAGACTCCCAAAACCCTTTTTGGCTCTTATTAACATGTTTTGACCCAAAAACCCAAGTGCACCTTCAAAAAGAAAATGACCATTAACATAAAAAAACAAAAGAAAATTGGAATGGATTTTACAACTTTGTTACTAAGATGGAAAAATACATATATTAATTTCTTGTAAAAATTCAACAAGAAAATACATAAATTTTAAAAACTTGACATAAGCAAGAAAAAAACATTTGAAGAACCTTCATCTAACAATGATTTGCTCCTCTAGATTTGTTTTGTACCACTCCTAGGCACCAACATTCAAGAAGCCAAAGACAATGACAATGATTGCAATTACAACAAATCCAAGTTGAAGCATGTACTTTTAAAAAGCACACATGTTATGCCACCCCACCTTGTGCCACTACAAACATTCAAGAACATGTTGACCACAAAGATCTAATACAAGTTGCAACACAAAATGTCATATCAAAATTGGAATAGGAAGATCAAATCAAAATGAGCTCATGAAGGTTGAGAATCTACCTTGAAGCTATGTTTTACATGTGTAAACCATTGGAACAATCCTTTGTTGCACCTTTGCAAACTACAAAAATCCAACATGTATACAACATTATAGGTTAAGGCAAAATAATGGAACAAGAAAAATTTTGCCAAAACATATCAAATGCAAAAATTGTCAAAATCATTGCATATGACATCTATTGTCATTGCAACTTGCTCCACTTTGAGCATTCAATAAAGGACACCTTAATGTACAAACTCTCATCCTACTGCGTACTCCCATGAAAGAATCTTGTTATGTATGCAAGTTGATGATGTTTTTTGCATGTGCAACTTGAATTGAGTTGAATTCAAATTCTTAAATTCTTGAATTGAATTGATTCAAATTAAATTAAATTATAACTGAATTCAAATTCCTAAAATTGAATACAAATTTCATTCAGTTCATTCAATTCTATCTATGAAAGAAGAAGGTAGTTTGTTTGTTTTGTTTTGTTTTGTACTGATGAGATCCACGAAACTGGGATGCTTCAGATCATGTTCTTGGTTTCTTTGGAAAGCTCTCGAGGATGAGGGGTGCATGGGCTTGGTTTCATGGCGTTTGGACTTGCATAGCAAAAGTTCTTGAATATTGAATGATTTCCCCACTGAAAATTAAATTAAATCGTAGCTCAAAATTTCGGAGGAATTGGAATGTGCCTCTGCTGTTGTTGGAAAGATCTTGATGAGCAGGATTTAATGGCATTTATTTGGTAAGATTTGGATTCAAAATGTGGGAGAATTTGATTTTTAAGTGATTTCTGCCCTTGAAAATCCAAATAAATTCCCAAAAAACCAGGTTCTGGAAGGAAAAATCAGTTGAGGACATGGTAACACTTGGGCCAATGGCATAAGCCACACTAGTTTAATTGAAGAGAAATGAGATGCAAATTTGTGAAGGTATTGAAAATCTACTAGTGACTATAATGTTGGAAAAAAGACTTTGAAAATACACCTTTCCTTTACTCTTTATTTGGGAATTGGCCAAAAATAAATCAATTTGGAGTTATCATCCAAAACAACAGCTTATGGAATCTAAAGTTGCTCAACTTAAACCAACTCCAATTTACCATTGTCATTGTCATTAGAATAATTAAATATGGAGAAGTGTACTTGACCATTCAAACATCATTATGAACATTAAAAAAAACCTTGGGAACCAAATTATCAATGCATTTAAACCACATCCTTCATTGGAAGCCCAAGGGCAAAGTTGTAACAAGGTGAAATAAGAAAAACTTTGGTCATTTTGTGGGATGAGGTTAAGGCACAATTTGAAAAATAATTCATGCCTTGAAATTTGACTAAAAGTTTTGATATAGGTCATAATTCCTACTTGAATTCAAGGCATGCATCGCATCCATGTACTTTACTTTTCGTGCACCATGGGATGTACAACCTTCTCTCTAGCATACAAGCTATATCATTTTGTCCATCAAGATAAACAAGCACCAAGGTTTCATCAACAAGCACCTTTGATTTGAAAAATCTCAAGTTTTCCACCATAATGTCACTCACTCACATTGAAAGTTGATAAAGCTCTTCCAATTCAACATCTACACCGAGGTCATTAGCAATGTCATGATTCACTTTTACCATGATGAAAACCCCATTACATCAATTAGATCTCACTTCAAAATAGAATTCAAAGTTCAAATAATAAGTAGAAAAAACACATCCCACCCCCACCAAAAAAATAATGATAAATCAAGTAAAGGATAAAGAGAAGTGTGACAAGATAAAAGTTCAAGTAGCAATAGATAAAGAATGCAAAAAGAAAAATTAAGTTGAAGAAGTAATAGGAGGTAAACATTGCAAAATTTTTGAAAAATAAAATAAATGAAGTAGAAGCAAGTATACACTACAAGTGAAAAAATAAAAGTTGAAAAAACAGCAAGAAAATAGACATAGTGCAAAGGAAAAAAAAGCTAAAGCAACAACATGTTAAGGGTGCAAAATTGAATGGAAGTTGAAGCAACAAACAGAAATGTGTAACAATTGAGAGAACAAGGGGGCAAGGTTATAAGCCACACCTAACAAATGGTCATTGTTTCATATAATTCACACTTGGGAGAGATTCTACCACATCATTAGGAACTTTGTAGACTATTTGCTAGACCTCAGGAAGTTCTATGACATGCTAATTGCATGCGTTTGAAACGAGTAATTAATGATAGAAAGCGCAGGGCAAAGGTTGAAATGTCTCTCTCCTAAGTGACAATTATGTGCAAGAATAGTGAGTCAAGTAAATGACAATATCTTTCTTTGCAGTTCCTAAAGAGGTGAGATGTAGTGATAAAATGTCCAATGTTGGAGCTGTAATGTCTTATCTTTTGTCAGCATTTGGTTGCATTACCGTATAAGCAGGCCTCAAAACACTCATTGAGTGGTGATTTGCAGTGTTGGGCGGCAGTCACTTGAATTTGTTATAGGTAAACCTCCAATTCCGCCTCTTTTGAAAACTTTCAAAAATCAAAAGAACCCTCCCCCCCCATAGCAGGTTTTGAAAAATAGATTCGACATTACCAGTTCTGGGTTTTTGATAAGATTCAAAGAACCAGTGGGCTTCCTCAAAGAATTGGCAAAGAACCTGCCAGTGAATCTTTGCCAATTCTTTGAGTTCTTTTAAGAACCACAGTTCCAGATCAACCCCATTTCTTTGATTCGAGTATTTTACAACCACTCATCAAGGGTTCATGTACCTGAACCTTACCAGCCAGTTCTTTCTTTGAAAAAGAGAGAACTACACCACACCAGCCTTTTCTTTTGGTACAAAATTTCCCACAAATGTGAAAATTTTGGTTGCATATTC
>Ga0209208_10001593_pt1 | contig 32139 bp, 16 predicted proteins | sample S1TSphfallax_3_FD_187694 | JGI IMG/M metagenome (GOLD analysis project Ga0209208, IMG submission 187694) | Host-associated microbial communities from peat moss isolated from Minnesota, USA - S1T2_Fd - Sphagnum fallax MG (SPAdes) (version 2) | ecosystem: Host-associated > Plants > Peat moss >...
AAAAGCGTCAATCGGTTCTCATTGTGGGAAACCGGATCGAGAACCGGAGCAGCATTTGAAAACCGCCCAACACTGGCATGAACCCAGTGTTGATGGGTGTCTATAAAGCTTGAAAACCGTTTACATGAGAATCAACAGTCTAAAACATTGGACTTGACCCCAAAATGGATGGGTTTTTTATTTTTAGAGTATTTCATTGACCTGAAATCAAAAGGTTTTCCATTTTATAAAAGAATTCTAGACCTAGGTTCAATGAGTCTTCTAAAAGTCAAGAACCAACCAAGATATATTCCTCAGTTCCATCAAAAAAATTTAAATAGCTTGAATGGGAACAAGAGGTTCTACCAAATTCTAGAAAAACAAATTGGAACCAGGAGAAGAAGTCCTTTTTTGAAAGCTAGAGCCAAACAAGGCTCCATTTGGACCTGTAAATATTCACAAGATAAATACAATGATCAACAAAAATGCCAATAGAAAAAAATGAATGCATTGGATTGGTTGACCACGATGATTGTCTCAATGAATACTCGATGTTTCATCCATTGTTATTTCATCTAGTAGACAGTGATAGAGGCCTGGATGAGGGGTGTAGGTGGAGATGCTCTAAATAAATTGAAAGAACCACCTTTTTAATTATAAAATGTTACAGAAAATCAGCACAGAAACAAATCCAGCACAGAAAGTATTCCACATGTTTGGAACATTTAAAAGCCCTTTTAATTATGTGTACCATACTAGCACAGAACGGCTTTTGAATGTTTCAAATTGCTTCCCTAGGTACTTAAATCCGTTCAGGTTCAACCCTTAAATGCACTTGGGACAATTTTCCTGCTGTGACAAATTGTTAAGCTTTCAATTTGGTAAAGTATAGAATACCTGAAACACAGCTCTCTTCCACAGTTACATGGGTGATGCATGCCTCTTAACTTCAAGGGTCTTCACCAGGTAACAACAATCTCCAAACCATTGGAGAAAGCAAGCAACTCCGCTGAACGTTAAGTCAGCCATGGGTCTTAAATGTGGCAATACAGAAGTACTGCTGCATTTCATTTCTCATTCCTGCCCAGTTGCCTGATTCAAATGTGTGTCTGGTGAAGCCTAGACACATATTGTTGTTGCTTGGACACATTCCGGCCCATGAATTATGCACATTTGGGGTGTGTAATGTATGCTACTGAACATTCAGTAATGTCCATTACACAACCCAAATGTGTTTTGGCATCACTTAGTGTATTTTGGAAAAATGATGCTAAAGGCAGACAGTGAAAAAAGAAATGCAGCAATACGTATGTACTCCTGCATTTAAGACCCATGACTGAACTAACATTGGGGCTGAAGCCCCTCGTGTATACAAATAAGCTCTCATTTGCTCCCATGAGAGACAAACTTGATGAAACCCTGCCAATCATGAAGAAACCAAAGCACCCAAAATAAGGGGGAATACAGAGAACAGAATGGAAGGACCCACCTCCAAGTAGACAAAAGAACCACCTAAGAGGGAGAACACACAAGGGGAACATCAAACTTTTGTTTCTTGGTTGGTTGTTGAAATCCTCTTTGGTGGGTGTTCAAAACAGTATTATTTGACTCTACGGCCTTTTTGGTTTGTTTGACTTTGACCTTGCATTGCTCTGACTTCCTTTTTGGCTGCTTTGACTGTGAATATACCAGTGTTGGGCAGGTATGACAAAACAAATGTGAGAACTGGACAGGGTTTCAAGCTGGTTCTCGGGTTGAATCTCTCAGGGTATTACATTGAGTGATACCCTTTATGAAACCCGGCTGCAGGGTTTCATATCATTTGAGAACTGGGCCTTTGAAACCCTGATCAAATGTGTATTTTAATTTTATTGAAACCCTGGCAGGGTATTAAAAAATCCAGGGTCAGGGTTTCAAAGTTTAGAATTAACTAGGGTGTCAATAGTCAGTAGGGTTTAGTCTTTAGTTGTTTAATCATTTAGTTAGTGATTAGTTAGTAGTTAATTTAGGGTTTACAGTAAACTCTCTCTAAACTAATACTGTGTAAACTAATATTCTCTCTACACTAATATGCGGGCACAGGCCCATGGCGGGCCTCATACTTAATCTAATTTGTGTAAACTAACATCCTCCATAAACTAATATCTTCCGGCCGGTCCCAAGGATATTAGTTTAGAGAGAGTTTCCTGTAGTTAGGTTTCGGGTTTAGCAAGCGGTGCCACCGCTTGCTATAAAGCAAGTGTTTGAAAGTTGTTTACTCATTCTGTGTGGGTTTGTTTCGCTTTTTTACATTTTATTTTTTTCTTGCTTAGCTTAATGTGCTTGATTAGTTAGTTTGGTTAATGTTGCTTTGCATACCTCTTGCCTGACCTTCTACTCTGTTCATCTTTACTGCTTCACTCCTCTTGCTTATGACTTATTACTCTTTTTGCTTGACTTGCTACTTCCCTCCTCTTATTCAACTTACTCTACTCCTCTTGTTCGACCTGCTCCTCCAGCTCAACTTCCTCCTCTGCTCCTCTTGTTCAACCCTGTTGTTCTATTCCTCTTATTTCAAATTGGTACTTACCCCCCTTTTTTCTTTTGTACAGGTGTGGAGTGTGGAGGAACTATATAAATTCGAGTTTTTTAAGCCAAACTTGGAAGGTGAAAATTTTTGTGTTCAATTTTTGTTTGTTGATGAATTTTTCTAATTATCCATGTTTTTGGGAAATGGTGGTTAAAAATGTGTTTTTTTTTGGTGCAGGAATTATTTGGGCATTGTACATTTAATTATACACATTGCATCTCACTTTTGCACATTGCATTTCATTTGCACAATTGCATTGTGTATTTTTTGAACACATTGCAATTTTTTTCTTTCAATTACTTGGAAATGTTTAGGTTGATTTTCATATAGCTTACAAAAATATTATTTCGGCCAAAAAACATACTTATTTCTAATTTTTCCTTCAAGGATGATAATATTTTGATAGAAAATGGGGGAGTCAAGTCAAAATGAAATGTTAATTTAGAATAAAGAAAATCATACAAATGAAAATGAAATGGACATTGAAGAAGTTGTGGAAAGAAGAGAAAGTGAAAATGTGCAAACAGAAAATAGCAAAGTTGAAGAAAATGGGAAATGGATAATGAAGAAATTTGTAAAAATTACATGTTCAAAGAAAATTTTGAAGAGGGCATAACATAAATTCTTTATGTTGGGCATTTTATTGTGTGAATGATGGGAAAGAAGTTAAAGCTACATCCCACCAAGTCAAGAGATGTATTTTATGTTATGATAGTGCACTAAATATTCATAATGCAAGAACTAAAAAAAGAAAAGGATTAATAATTTATTATAAAACTCATGGTATAACTATTCTTTAAAAACATGTAAATGTAGATCATTCTATAATTGTGAAAATTTTTGAAAAAGAAATTAACAATGAAATAGTAGGAATTATTGAGAGATAACCTATAAAAAAAGGCCAAATGTTCCAACAAGTGCAATATTTGTTTTTTTTGTTATACAAAAAACCTTTTGAAAAGGATGATGTGTAACAAACAAAAACTTTTTACAGAACCTTGGCCTTTTGATTGTGAAAAATAACTTACCATTGCAATTTGTTCAAACTGTATGGTTTAAACATTTAACATTACATTTGTCTCCTAAAGTTGTGTTCCCCATTAGAAAATTATTTTCTCAAAAATTATTACTTAACTTGGTGGAAAAAATGAAAGAATGATATGTTTTACCAAAATTAACAAATTGTATTTTTGCCATAGCAAGTTTTGACTTGTGAATGTCAAAGGGTGTGCATGATATATTTACTTTTGTTATAAAAATTTTGGGAACTAATTGGCAACCCAAAAAAAAATTTATTGGTTTGTTTGAAGCAACAAAAATTACTAGGCAAACATTACCTAACAATTTGACAAAATCAATTGATCAACATGGGCAAAAAAGCAAAATCATTGCCTATGTTAAGGATGTTGGCACAAATTTAAATACTATGACAATTGTTTTAAAATTTGTTATAAAATGTGAAGTTTTTAATTTAGATTAAAATTTTCAGGGTGCTTGTTTTGGCCATGTTTTTCCCAAACCATGCTAATATGTTATTACTAATGAAAAAGTTTGCAGGAATCTCAAGTTTCTTTCAATCAAATCTATCCAATCAGATTTGTAAAAATGTATAATTTCAATATTTTTTTTGGAAAAGGTAGAAAGAAATGGAACAAGGCTTGTTCAGATTCTAACTTGTTTCCAAGAAAGATAAATATTCCATGAAGCCAAGGTGATTATTTAGTCTATTGCAATTTTCAAAAAAATATATTGTTTTTTTAAATTCTTATTGATTTGTTCTAGTTAGATCTTCTAACATTGGAATTTTAAACTTGTTTGCAAGTTTGCCAACAAAATCATTATGTTTCAAGAAGCCTTGCAATCTGCAATCTAAGGATGCAATTATTCTTTGTTATAATAGACAGAATATTATTAGAATAAGTGGAAAAGTTCCTCCTCTTCTTACTTGGCACATCTCTAAAATAATTGTGGACTCCTTATCTCTCGTTGTGATTACTTATGTTTTAAAATAATCTAAGAGCCATTAATTACTTTCTAATGCATTATAGTCTGCCCTTACTATGTGCTTAAAATTTAGGGAAGAAATTATAAACCCATCTACCCCAATCAATTTGATTAATGATGATTATGGGATAGCTTTTGGGTGATTTTTGTTTGCTTCCAACATCAGAAGAAAAGTTTGTGGTGTTGTGGATTCTTTTCTTTCTTTTTTGAGAAAATTTGAAAAAAGAAAAGTTCAAAACATGTTGTCTTTGATGCTAGACCCTAGATTCAAAAACCTTCATCTAGTATCTTATTTTGTTGGCCAAGAAGAAGGTGTAAGTATTGTGAATGAATATGATATCCTATGCTTTTGAAGTGTTATCATCATTTGCATCCAATCACATAATATGTTGGATGTGTAAATCAAACAAGTGATGAAGATTTTAATTTGGGGGTGAAAGCATATGATCAATTAGACATTTTTTGATACTTGTTTGCATAAATGGAAAGTAGCCATAAAATACACCTTCATATAGTGAACTTTAAAACATTATTTATTCCAATGATCAATATGGGCATGTTCTTTGACTTTATGCCAATGATATAAAAAAATTACATGTTTAATGTCCATTTAACTAGATTTTTCACAACTGCAAGTAGATTTTTTTCTATTTTTTGGGCACCTATTTTATAAAAAGTAGGCTTAAAGTAGGAAAAATATTGGATTTCTCTACTTTCTTGGATATTGTTATTCTCAAATATACTTATGTGCTTTCAACTTTCACTTTAAAAGTAATAGTATATCAAGTTTTTTAATGTAAAAATATTTTTGAACACATTTTGGTTAATATGTTCAAAAATATTTTAAACCTAATTTTATTATACGAAAATTTCCCAAACTTTATTTACAGCAAACTATAAACCCATTATTGAACAACACAATGGTTTCATAATGATTGAAAACATTTTGACTTTACTTTCTTGCATTTATGTGCAAAAATATGACTACATGAATGAATATTATTTTATGTGTCTAATTGATCATGCTTTCACCCTTTGATATTTTTCAATAGATTGCATCAATAGATTGCTAGGGAACTATTGGTTTTTAGACGTTACCAAGTGGATCTCAAAGACGTCAAGTGTCCTCTTCAATGATGTGAAAAGCATAAAGTCATGTTTCCTACAATTGGTTTTTTGGCTTGTTGAATCTCAAGCATTATAAGGTCACAAATTGAAACAAAAAGATTTTTTTCTTTAGCAAGCATACTTATAAATCTTAGGAAATGTCATTTACAATCAAAGAACTTAAAAAATTTATTTTTCTGAGCAAAAATTGGCCAAGTGATCCTAGAGATGGATGTAAACTACCTTCCAATTTAGTAGAGTTAATTCAAACAAATTTAGGTTTTGAAAGGAGTTAGAGAAATTTGAAGGTTCATTTGAATGAGATGAAATAGTGGACATATAAAATGTTGGGTCTTTTCAAAATAGTTTCATACCTAGACTCGGCGGTTATTATAAAAACTAGAGACCCGCCCAACACTGGAATATACACCCTTCAGGGTTTCTGGGTTTTCCTTTTCAATCTTCTGACCCAAAAGGTAATCAGCACAAGAAGATTTAGCCAAATTTGGCTATAGACCATATCTGAAAGTTATATTTAAGCTACCTTCCCAAATGCTCAAATCACTGTTCTTTTTTGTTGTCTGTGTGAAATTTCACACTGAAGAAAAATTCTTTGAATCTGTTGCCTCAAATTCAATGATTTTCTTTGAATCCAAATTTTGAAAAAAATTCATGAAAATCTATAAAATTACTAGATTTCTATATATGGTTCAAGTACGTAGCCAGAAATATAAGGGGAAATATATATATTTTTTCCTTTCATATTTTGTTAACAGCCAAATTTGGCTAAATCAGGTTATGGATGATCGCCACATTGGCTACATCACAAAATTGAATACAATACACACACCAGGGCTGGAACCTTTTGCAGAAATCTGCATATGTAGAAATGTTTTTTCCAAAATCTGGAAAATTAAGGCCATTATTTTCACAATCTATCTGTTGTAAGCCACCTCCACAAGTGAAAATCTGGCTCCTAAATGTATCTTGAGAACAACACAATCTACATCTTTTGGAGCCATTTTTATAAAAAAAAATCATCCCTGGATTATTAATGTTTTTTTTGGGTTTATCAAAGAAGAAACTTATATTCTTCCTTGGGTCAAGAACCTGAGGATTCAACCCCCTGAGCAGTAGTGTGCTTGAAATCTGAAGAAAGCTGGCATGTAGTGTTTGTCATCCTCCTTTTCGTCCCTTTCATTCTACTATTCTAGTGTTTTTGGTTTCTGATTTTCTTTTCACTGGGGGATCCAAGCAGAATTCCAGAACAAAGCCCTCCTTCTCAAGTTAGCCTCAAACTTCAAAAATATTAATTTACCCTCCAACACTGGACCCACATCAACTTCTTGTTCATGTGATCATCAGAGCTTGCAAAGTGTCAAAAATGTTCTAGATAGTACAGCATTCACAAACTTTCAAACTTCAACTAGCCTGCCATTCCTTGAAGTACTCAGATGAATAATACCTAAAATTATCACAAAACATGAGAGAGATTCCTAACAAAAAACTGTAATGATCATCATGATCTACTGTGGTCTACCTATAAATTATATACAACTGATGTTACAAGAGTGACATAATTGGTCACTACCGAGATAATTCCTCTTCTCCAGGCAGCAATCCCAGAGTTACAATATGATCCATGCTACCACATGCATTACAGAAGCTGCAACTGGATTCACGTGCATTATTGTCAAAGTTATTGTTTTGCAAATTGGTCATACAGATCTGATGATGATGATGATGGTGGTGATGATGAGCTACTGCTGCAGCACATGTTGGACTCATGGTATAAGCACACCTGCATTGATGATTGTCATGTTGCACAGAATTAGAGCAGCTGCAGCAGACATGATTTTGCAGCTCCTGATGAGGAGGAGGATGATGATGCAAAGAATCAATAGAGCAGCAGTAGTACATTTCATGATCTTCCAGTAGCTGATCCTGATGATGATCACGCAAATAATTAGTACTAGAGCAGCTACAGTGATCATGATCTGCATGAATCTGATGATGATCTGCAGCTGCACTAGTACTGGAGCTTTGAGAATTGAGACTGATGATCTCTTTCAATCGTGTAGTCACTTCTTGCATGGTGGGTCGCTTGGATGGTGACTCCATTGTGCAGTGGAGAGCAAGTGTGAGAAACTCTTTCACCTGCAAGGGGTCGCCGGTTTTAAGCACAACGGTTTCACAGACCTTGTGTTGTCGGTCAGTGGAGAGAAGGATCTGCACCCATTCTACTAGATTGTTACCCTCTCGTCGTCCTGCATAATTGAACTCCGCTGCAGTGGGTCGCTTGCCGGAAACCAGCTCCAGTAGCACAACACCGAAGCTGTAGACGTCGCCTTTGGTGGTAGCTTTCCATGTCTGGCTGTACTCGGGAGCAACGTAGCCAGGAGTGCCGGCAATGATGGTGCTCACATGCGTGTTGGATAAGTCCAGCAGCCGTGCAAGACCAAAATCCGTCAATCGTGCCTCAAAGAACTCGTCTAGCAGGATGTTGCTCACTTTGATGTCGCGGTGAATGATCATCGGCACACATTCATGGTGCAAGAAACAAAGCCCGGATGCAGTGCCATAAGCAATGCGCAGCCGAGTCGCCCAGTTCAGTGCAGCTGCTTTCTCGGGGCTCTCATACAACCAGTCGTCCAGGCTTCCGTTTTGCATGATCTTATACACAAGCAATCTCTCCATGTGCTTGTTGCAGTAGCCCAACAACGGCACCAGATTCTCGTGTTTGATGTTGCCGAGAGTCTCCATCTCCGCTTGGAACTCGCGATCTCCCTGTGCGCCGCTCTGTATCAGCTTCTTGATGGCGACTTCAGCGTTGTCGGGTCCTAGCTTCGCCTTGTACACGATCCCGAATCCTCCGTCACCGATGATGTTCGCTTCACTGAAGCCATCTGTCGCCAACATCAGGTCTGAGTACGTGAGGGATTTGAGGCACTGCAACCCGAAGGACGCGACAGGGATTATAGTGTTATTCTCGTGGAGACTCTTCGTCCTGAAAGAGGAGAATCTTCGACTATTAGACTTAGACGATTTGCCTCCATGATCATAATGCTGATTCGCAGCTTTCATGCACACGAACTGGAAAGTCTGCTTCTTGCCATTACAGGAATTCGACTTGGTTCTACACCAAAACACTGATGCTGCTAAGATCAATACTGTGAGCGAGCTAATTGTGGTGACGAGAAGGATCATCAGCCGTATATTGCCCTTCCGCTCTGATTCCGATCCCACGGCTGAAGACGGCGGAACCGGGTGCAGAATAGGCGCAGGACTAGGAGCAAGCGGACATTGTTCCGGGAGATCGTCTCGAGAGTCCCATGCAGAAGCATTGATGTGCCAGATTGGGTTCAGGTTGAAGCACAGCTTTGTATCCCCGAGGTACACATCAGGATCGAAGGTCGAGAACTGGTTCAACACCGGCACGGGTCCCGTCAAGTCCGGATTGTACGAGATGTTGAAGCGGGAGAGAGCAGTCAAGTTGATGATTCGTGCGGGAATGGATCCAGACAAGTTGTTGTAGGAAAGATCCAGAATCTGGAGACTTTCCCTGAAGTTACACAAGTTCTCAGGAATGAAACCGTCGATGTGATTGCGGCTGACGTTGATGACATAGGCTTGGAGATTGTCTATGCTCGCGGGAATCTGCCCGGACAAAGAATTCTCACCCACGAACAAGCATCCCAATTTAGAGTACGAGCTGAATTCTGGAATGGGTCCTGTCAGATCGTTGCTAGAGAGTTGCCAGTAGCTCAGAGCCACTGCCTCCGTTTGCCCTTGCAAAATCGTGTGCCATCCAATCTGGCAAGACTCCCGGTTCAAGATCCAGGCCAGATTCGTGAATGGAGGATCGTTCCCGGGTATCCAGCTCGCCACAATGGAGCACTCGCTCAAATCTATCCGCGGCCATGGCAGATCTATTCCAGCTTGGACGGAATCCGTGGTCGCATTTCGACCCATGGAAGAGAAATTCGCTGGAATCACGCCAGACAGCTGATTGCTATAGAGATTCAGCCACAGCAAGCTACCACAGTTGGACAACTCCGCAGGAATCGATCCTGTGAGCGAGTTCTGCGACAGCTGCAACCATAAGAGATTCTGTAGATTCCCTAGCGATGCAGGGATGCTTCCTGTCAGCTGATTCTCCGACAGATCCAGTCCGCGTAGAGATGAAAGAAGCCCGATACTCGAGGGGATGCTTCCTGTGAACTGGTTCCTTGACAGTCTGAGAAAATGCAAAACGCCCAAGCTCCCAATCTCCGCAGGTATCAAACCAGTCAGGTTGTTGTCAGCGACATCCAGATGGAACAGAGTTGCGGAGGTCAGAATCTCTTTTGGAATCTCGCCTGTGAAATTGTTTGTGTGCAGGACGAGATACTGCAAACTCAATCTGCTCAACCAAGCCGGAATGAGCCCAGAAAAACCATTGCTGTTTGCATCAAGCAAGTTCAGCTTTGAGCAAGCCGTCAGATTCTGTGGGAGGCTTCCATAGAGACGATTGTCACCTAGCCCCAAGCATTGGAGATTCCCCAGTCGACCTATCTGATCCGGCACAGTTCCAGTCAATTGATTCCCTTGAAAATTCAACAGCCACAGCTGGGTGCAGTTCCCAATTTCTGGGGGGATAGATCCCGTGAAGTTGTTGTAAGAGATGTCCAGAAATTGCAGATTCTGACAGCTGCCTAATGAAGCCAACACCTCGCTTACCGTTCCTGTAATGTTGTTGTTGCTCAATGACAAGATCTGGAGACTGGGAAAGCTGTTATCGCCAGGCGATCCTGTGGGCAGACCTCCAGTCAGATTGTTGCCACCAAGATCAAGCCTTGTCAAGCTCTTGCATGATGCCCAAAGCTCCTGCGGAACTTCCTGGCCCAGTTGGTTGTTTGAGATATTGAGCGAGTTCAGGTTCCCACAGTTGGAGAAAAGCTCACCAGGGATTGCTCCTCCAAACGAATTCCAGGAAAGGTCAAGCTCCTGCAACACTCACAGAACAGAAAATCAAACAAGAATACGAAGTCTAGCTTGTGTCTGGACAAAACTTTGCCATTGAAGGGTGAAAGCACAGTGCTACGGTGTTCCAAAGATTGTTGTCAAAAATACTATTTTTTGAAATTGTGTGTTTTTCTGAACTTTCACCAAGCCAATACTCAAAAGGTTTTTCAAAAACTCTTAGAGAAAAGTTTGTTCCTGTGTTGCTGCAAATCGTGAGCTTTTTGATTGCACAATTTTCAGAAGAACAAGAACAGGGTCAGAGTCCTTCAGGGTGAAACAAAAAACGACATCATATTTTCTAGTATCAAATGAATATCCAAAGACTTTCGAAATTGGTTGAGTGCTCAATTTTCAAAAGAACAAGGAGAGAAATCTTTAGGGTGGAACTGAAACGATCATATTTCCAGTATTGAATGAGCACCCAAAGACTTCCAAAATTGGTCCACACTTGCACAATTTTCAGAAGAACAAGAACAAGGAGAGAGTCTTTAGGATGAAACAAAAACAATCATATGACTAAGTATTGAATGATTCTGAACAAAGAAGTGTGGCCCGCTACTTCAATCTAGAATATTACCTGCAAGTTGGTGAGGTTTCCAAGCTCTGCAGGGATGCTGCCGTTGAATCTGTTTTGAGCAAAGATAAGGGAAGAGAGGGCCGTCAGGTTTGCGATTCCTTGAGATGGCAGTGGGCCGGTTAGGTTGTAGAAGGTGAGATTGAGGCCAATCACACGGGTCTGTCCCTGCCAGATCCCGCACTGAACTCCGGACCATCCACACGGGCCTCCTGATGATGATGATGATGAGGAGGAGGAGGAGGAGGAGGAGTTGTTATTCGTCTCCACCCAATTTTGCAAAACTGTTGTGGAAATGTTTTTGTTTGCGATCAAGAGATCCCTCTTCCAAGAAAGCAAACTTGCTTCATCCTGGTTCAAACCAGTTGAATTTGATCCCGTATTCGAATTTGGTGAACCTAGAGAAAAAAAACGGAGGCCTGAACGCTCAGAGACCCAGGAATCCGAAAGAAACAAAACAAGGATCGGCATGCTCACGGATAGCTAGCTGTTCCAAAGCACAGATCTACTGCAACAAGCAAACTGTGAGCTTGCAAGCTGGTCTACTCTCTCTAGAGAATTTCCTGAAGACTTACAGCTTGGAATATACTAGGGGAGATCTCGAGTGACCCACCCACCTTGTAAATTGCGAATCTTTTTGAGGACACCGTAGTCAGGAGTGGAAGAAACTGTTTCTTCACTGAAGTCGACGTGCTGTCCCCGCCGGTGATCATATCCTGGAATCTGGGATGCCAGTGACGGAAGTACGGTGACCTGAAGAAGCAGAAGAGCTGGAAGCCAACCGCAAAGCACACACAGAATTTGCATGTTGCAAGTGAGCTTGAAACATGTATGCAGCAGCTGCTAATCCCTGAGATCTAGCCTGACGGATGAATTCGACAAAAGATTTATGTACAAGCTGCTGATGATCATAGGCCGACCTACTGCATCCGACTCCTGGCAATGAAATTGATGATGGAAATAATTCTTATGGATTCACAGTTTGGTATGTAATATGCAAAGCTTCAAAGATCAGTCTTGTGAACTAATTAGCTGGTCCCTGATCAGCATCTTCCACCAAACAGCAGCAGCACCAGCTACTACTGCTTATGAGCAGCAATCCTGGAACCACCAGGGATGACATGATAATAATATTCATGAGAAGCACGAATTCCTTGACTGATCTGCCTCGCACCCCCTGCTTTGCATTCTTTCTTGCCGGCTTTTACTTTCCAGTGTCTCTTTTGCTAACTAGGCGTGATTCCTGGGTGCTCTCATTAGCATAGGTCATATAGCTCCTGTCCCCTCCTCCTTATGGCAAGTTCAAACCAACAACAGTTAAAATAGGAAACGTTCCATGAAGTTCCTCTAAATGAAATGAACATTGTTTTCTTTCCTTTTTTTCCTCTCAATTTTTTGTTTTGTTTTGTCAAGTACGTGGACTGGTGGCCATCATCGTCCACAAGAGGATGAATGAGCCAGATTTGCCTAGAGGTCAGACAAGAAATTTTGACTAGAATTTTCTGGACAATCCTGCTTTGTTCTGGTTTTCTCTAGGAACTCAATGTCGTCTAAACATGACTACTTCTGACTTCTTTTTACCCTGCAGAATATGCCAACTTTTGCACAATCTTTTCCAAAACAACCCAAGTTTGTACACTTTCCACTGGAATTTTTTGGGTCACCCTGATGCAAAAAAATTTACGAAACAAAAACACACTGAATGTGAACTCTGTAAATTGTGAACTCACAATTAGTTGGCAGTCACACCTAGTGAATGAACATTCATACAAAATGTGGGACCCAATGAACTCATTTCATTTGTATTTCTAGTCATATTAACCTGCCATTCAGAGGTTCTTGACCTTTTTGATTCATCCTCCACTCGGTCATTCACCAAACATTATATGATCTTTCCCTTTCCTTGTGTGTGCTTACATCATCTGAACATTCAAGATACATCAGATATGACTTTTCATCCAGAGATAACGACACGAGGGTTATACTGTTTGCTCTCAAACTGCTGAATTGTAGGCTATGGCTTGGTAATGGATGAACACTTGCCAGTCACTTTAATCCTGGCTGACAGGGCAAAGCTAACAAATTGTTACCATATGTCAAGCAATGCTAGTCAGCTCACATATTTGTTGTCGGTATAAAGTGGCTTACCAAAATTGAAGACCTCTCTAAGGACAAAAAACGGAAGTTGGACCTGAATTATCAAGTGTAAACCAGGTGTCGCACCAGTTCAAACCTCGACCAAAGAGCTGCGACTATAATTCATCTGTGGCTGAAAACCTTGACAATTGAATCCTTACAATATGGAAGGTAATGTAATCTGTAGCCATTGCATTTTGACCACAACATGCACTGTTGTGCACGACGATGTTTGCCTCGATGTGTTAGGCAGGGAAGGGAAAGTTCACTACAGTTGCCTGTCGATTCATCAAATAAATCAGAATCAAAATGATTTTTATTTTTATTTTTTTTGTTTCTGGAATCACATAAGAAAATCTCATTGCAAAGGTCAAAAAACACAATCACCAGGTCAAGACCCCAGGGACACAACACCCACAGGGACCCAAAGGGCAGGAAAAAACAAAAGTCTAGTTTTATGTGTGAATGAAATTCATGACAGGTATAATTCTTTTTGTGAAAGTCCCCCCCCCTCAAACTTCATCACAGGTATCAACACAGTGTTTGTGTGCAATTCTGTGCAATTGTGTAGTTGTTTTGCAAAGAAGAACACACATTCATAAACATGTTGTTGGCACAGCAACAACAACTATTTACGAAGGAACTAATATTTATGAATTCAAACATGGCATCACGACGGTGGTGCAGCAACGATATTACCAAGAGGCTACTACTACTTCCAAGCACAATATTGAAAGAGCTTCTTTGTTTTTCTTAACAAAAATCGAGGCTACTTCCAAGCACAAAATATTGCAAGAGCTTCTTTGTTTTTCTTAACAAAAACCAAGGCTACTTCTAAGCACAATAGTGCAATAGCTTCTTTTGTTTTTCTTAACAAAAACCTCCCATCAAATTGACCTACATCAAATTCATGTGAGCATCACCACAAAGGGATTTTCTTTGACCATGTCAAGTTTGATGGGGGCGTGTTTAGCATCAGATTCCATGTGAGAGGCTGTACTGGTGATGTGTGTACTGTATATGTCCCGATACGAAGCACACCTTTTTCTTTTTCTGAGGAAAAGGAAATTCTGGGAACGTTATAACTGTTGGAGCTTTGTGTGTGTGATGTATTAGGATTCTCGGGTACAATTTTGGCTTCAACTTGGAGCTTTGTGTGTGATGTATTAGGATTCTTGGGTACAATTTTGGCTTCAACTTGGAACCAATGAATTGCATGGGTGAGATTTGAAGAAGACCTAGCTTTTTGTACTACTCTCGAGAGCAGCCTTTTTGTTTTGTCAGGATGGGTTTCTCCTCTTTTCTGCTTTACATACATGGATCAAATGTGAATGGATAAAAATGTCAGATGCACACAAGCAAGGCATTAAAAAAAAGCGTCTGAATAAAGATTTCATGCATAGCTCAGTGTGACATTCTTGATGTTACAAAGACCAGCATAATTTTTCTTTTCCAATTTTCTTGTGTTTCGTCATAGGCAAAGAAGCATCCCAAGAGGGAATTTAGCATCAAATGATGACACATTTCTAGAACCTGTCTGAAAAGTAAAAAAACATGGCTATAAAATATGTGCCTCCCCCTTCCCTCTAAAATCCCAGTGGAAAAGTGACAAAACAATTTCCAACAAATTATTTTTCAAATTTTGATGACAAACTTTTCTCCCCCTTCCCCCTTTTTTTAAAAAACACGAAGAACATGAAACAAATATATATATATATATCCTTTTCATTTTTTAAATTTTTAAAAAGAAAGCCACAATATAGTAGTAACAACAGATTTATATGACATTTATATTCAGTGAACATTTCCATGAATTCCACCCAACATCTTTTCTCCCATTAGTTCTGTGGGACCCAAAAATATTGGGTGGCTTTTATGTGAATAGGGTGTCTACTCGGGCATCACTTCCATGATGTGGTGGCCACACTTTTTACTACTAAGTACCAACCAGCAACACACAGTGAGATTCTGGAACTTGAGAGAGATGATCCCCACATGCAACAAGTTTGTGTCAAGAAAGCCCCATGATATGATGAATCCCTGCCAATCATAAAATAACCAAAGCACCACAACCAAACAACAAAAACAACCAAAAAAAAGGAGCAAAACAAGGAACAAAATGGAAAGACCCATATCTAAGAAGATGAGATGAATGAACCACCTAAGATGGTGGTGGACCACAAGAGGAACATCAAGTTCCCAAACCCCACATCAAGTTCCCACACCCCACATCAAGTTCCCAAACCCCCGCTTGCTCTAGGGTCATGAGAAGCATATCAAATATGGAAAAGGAAGAACTTCCTGAAAGGAGGTCTATGATAAGTTAGACTAGGTAAACATGAAAGAGATCTAGATTACGGGTGCGTTTCCAATGAAAGTCACTCACCACCGACCAAAATCAAAACCAACGATTCTATCCAACCAAATCAATTTACAGGCCAACATTGGTTCCGACCCATTAATTCCATGTGGTAGCCCTATCCCACCCTGCTAGATTTCAGTGAATGACAATTTTCTATGCATTATAGGTTGCAAGGTTGCAACATTGATTAATTTTATATAATCATATTTTTGCAATGAAATTTGTTTGTTAGGACATTTGTCATATTTACATTTCATTTGTCTTATCTCGTAGCCATTACTTATTATTTTGATACAAAAGTCATCGTCATATGCAATTGAAAATGATGAAATCTCTACAACCAAATTGATCAATCTAAAGAGTTCATTATTATTTTTGCCATTCATGTGTGAAAAAATGAAAATCAAGTTCATAAAAAATGCTCTCAATTTTCCATACAAATAGCCATCTACCAAAATCTCAAAAAGTCTAGAAAAACAATGTTGATATGAACAAGTTTCTTCCCTATGGGCAAAGCCAACAACAACCCACCTGATAGGTACTCAATAGGTCTCTTATTCAATACTAGCAATACCATAAAGAGAAGCTTCACTTATGATAGGCTCTTCTTATCTTCTAACCAACATACATGAGACAATTGGTGAGTGAAAAGTTAGGTACACAAGTAACCTCAATTTCTTTTCTTTTGATCATATTAAATAAGTTGAATACCGGGTTCAAAGTCTTTCATGGGAACACCCCCAAGTTACTACCATAATACTTTTTCAAGTTCATGAATAATTATATGATTTTTTAAATGTTGCATTTTTTTAAATTATTTGATCAAAATGTCAAAACCTAAGGAGACTATTTGTCTATCCATGTCAAGTCAAAATTTTGTGAACTTGAGACAATTATGTCAATTGTGTTTAAAGTTTATTATTTCCTTTGTTTTTGCTAATAGGTACCCTACTTGTATAGCAAGTCTAGCTAAAATTAGATTATTTAAGAAACGCCAAAAACAAAAAAATAACTTATTTGTGAAGGGAAATGGAACATTTTTTGAAATATTATGTGTGCCGATGATTAGTTTCTTAATTGGTTAATTATTATGCAAAGACCTACCAAACTTACTATTTACCTAAACTAAGGTATTTAATAGATAAATGATTTACTAACCACTTACCTACCTATGCTTAAAGGTGGTTTTCATATTTAATACATCTTATTTAACTTGTTAGATAAAATGAAATATGTCCTATTTGCAACCAAGATGTACCATGAGGAAAAGAAATCTTGCTTCATTTCTCTTTTAATGAGATCTTTTCATTAAGATTAAGTACAACAATCAATCATCATTGTAAAAAAAATTATTGAACATAATATCAAGCTGAAATTTTCATAAATCATCAATTTTTTAGGTTTTTAAAACTTGATTTGGAAAAATTAAATGCTCAACATGAAAGCAAATAAAGTAAAATAGGACTACAAACAAGGTTAACAACTATTAAAACATCCACAAGACTATAAACAAGCATAACATTTATGCTTATTGGCTACAATTTTAAAAGTTCCTTGAAATGATGTTGCTAGTGAAATCAAAATTTATCTAAAAACATTCACCACCCTTGCTACAACAAAAAATTGAAAAAAAAAATCACACTCACGAGGAACCTAACAATTATTTTTGAAAATTTACAAAACAATTAACATTTAACACATTAATTTAATTTTCTAAACTATAACTAAAGATTCAAAGAAAACAAATCAACCCATATATTTTATGTTCAAGATAATCAAACATTAAAATTTGAAAATTGATAAATCCTTGGCAAATTAATTGATAAAATGTGTCATGAAGGTGAACCAATTTGGTCCACCCACCCCTATTACACCTAACCTCTACTCCTAAACCCTCAATTTGAAATGTGTAGCCGTAAGCCACCATGCTTGAAAAATAATCTCACATGCATGGTTGATTTCTTGTGAAAAGCTTTGAGTGCTTTTGGAATAAACCAATTTTGCAACAACATTGAGAACCCGATGCAAACTTAGATGGTGGAAGATTGAGCACCTACATTCAACAACTAATTAGTAGACATTTCTCGCCTTTAATAGATAGAACATCGCAATTTGAGTACCTTAGTTACTCAATTTATGAATGCTTTGAGTACATGTTACAACTAAGTACATGAGTTCAACCTACATTTTCAATGAATTAAATAATGAAAGAAATACTTGAGTAAGTTGCAATTGAATGTATATGCTACAAGACAATATAGGTTTTTTGTTGTTCATACTCAAAAAAAACATTTGGTGAAGGAACTAAAATGCAATAGTTTAGACACATTGATTGAGTACATTGTAATAATATTGAGCTCACTTTCTTATGCCATGAAATTCATTGCTTTCAAAAAAGAAGTTCTACATTTTTATCAAATATATTAGTACAAATATAAGGGTTTTAAAAAGAATTGCCATGTCAAAAAATAACAAGACAAGAATATGTACTTGAATTATGGACTACATTGGGGTCCAAATACACTAAGAGGAGCCAAGGATTCTATTGATTTCACTAAAATCCTACACCCCATGACTTTGAAAATGAATTACTCAAGTTTTAAGGATTCAAACGAAATTTGGTTTAATGTGGTATGTTTATATATTAATGATTTTTGTGAAATTCTCAAATGTTTCACTTATTCATTTATTGATATAAAAACTTGGGTAAAAATTTGTTGATTGGGTCCTTTTCTATTTCAAACATCCCTAATTATATGTGAAATTCAACCAATCATTTTCAAAATGTAAGGAAGTCCTTGTGTTAGGGGAAAAAACATAAAATAGTTTAAGCTATAATACCTTAAAAGAGTTTAAGGTGGAATAACTTAAAAGTTGAAATAGCCTAAGATAAAAAATCCTAATGTGGAATAAATTATATATTTCAAAATCTTGTTCCCTTTGCATTTCAACAATTTAACACATTTACTCAATTCAAAATGTTGTTTAGAGCTTTGAAAAAAATAATCATACATGAATGAAAGCAAGGATTCAATTTTTTTAAACCAAATTCAAACCATTCAAGTTTGAACAACAAAGTTTGTATAATGTGCTATGTAGTGCACCCCAAAAACATATGGAGTAGCTTTGCATCAATTGAGTAGTGAAACTAGATTTCACATGACTTTGAAAAATAGTAACCATGTTCATTCCAAATAAACCAATTTGTTGGCAACATCAAAGTCATTCAAACCCTCATAATCAACAAGACTCTACACAATTAAGGAAGGATGTTAGATTGTTAGAAGTGGCTCCATCTTTGCAAATTGAGTAGAATTGAAATCCTTTCCCAATATTCAAGCACAATAAACACGGATTGGGAAACAACTTTGGTTGTCAATTGTTGTGACCTCATCATAACTTACCAAAATATTTATTGATTTTTGCATTGCAACTTGAATCCTGACTTTTAGCACAATATTCCACTATTGTCCAACTAGTAGAGTTAGACCAATGCTTATGAAACCAATTTTCAACACCAAATTACAACAAATTGCAATTTTTTTTTAAAAAATTTTGTAGCCTTGCCTTTATTTGCAAGTTGAGTAGTAATTGTGTCCCAACCTATAAACCCTACAACCTTTCCTTTTTCACATACTAGTTAGTAGAACATGTGAAATATATTCCCATAACAACTCCATGTTTAACCATTGTGACCTTCAAGCCTAAATGTTGAACTAAAAGAATCAAGCTTTGGCATTAATAAATTATCTTTCCATTCAATTACAAAATAGATTTTGCACCTAACCATTTTCATTTAGTCATCTTTTGCACAAATAAATCAAACCACATAAACTTTACTACCCAATAGTCTTGTTAGACCCCTATTCACTTCTGATTCTAGTTTACTCTTTTTTGTTTGTGTTTCATTGCAACTATTGGGGTTTTTCAAGACCTCTAGAAATGAGATCAACTCTAGAAAACCTTTATATCCTTGAATAGGCCCAAAAATCATCATATGAAGACACTTGTCAAAGGTTTTACATTGTGGTTACACATAGTAGTCACATAAGATCAAGCATATTGTGGGTGATGGACATGTGACATGTAACCTAGCCATGTTTAGAGCCAAATATTTCTTGCATAGTCAATCGAACTAATTACCCAAATAAAAAGAGTCAACTTTGCAACCATCAACGAGACAAAGTGGCATGTCAAGCAACTTGTTGGTAATCAAACTTTTTTGGCGTCTGTGATGTCAGCCATGTCAAAACAGAATGTTTCAATACAGAACAAAGTTGTTCTAGAAAGCCTATAACATCATCAATATCCAAAAACCCCATCATAAGATCTGGTCTTTCATCAAAGACACACCACTAACCGCTCTTCATGAGTCTAGTTTCATTTCCTGGAGTTGTTAAGTACCATCAGCAAAAGGTTTTTTTTATTCAGGTATATAAGACGATGACACATGACAAGGTTCACAAATAAAATAGCTGGCAGGCTCAAATCTCCTTTGAGTCCAACTTTAATGTATTGGTAAATGCTAAGAAATCTTCAACAAAAGGTACTTTTATTCGGGTATAGAAGAAGATGATGACTGCACGACGCGGTTCACAGATAAAGTAGTTTGCAGGTTTAAATCTCGTTTGAAATCTATAATTGGTGAATACCAGTGTTGCCTGTTCTTAGTTTCTAGTTTCTAAGAGATTCAGGTTTAGAGTTTACTTTAAAACTGAAGACCCTCTGGATGTTCAATCAGCAATAGGTCCTTATTGCAGACCATGCAAAAGTTACACTATCTGCTTCTTCTTTTTTCACTGGCTACCCAATTGCCCAGACACAAATATTGTGCACACTTTGGGCATGTAATAGACCTCATATTATGCCTGTTAGTGTTTCATATATTATGCCTCTTGGTGCCCATTAAACAAGACCCAACATTTGTGTCTGGGCATCATCCATCTTTTTCTCAAAAAGACAGATCGGGTCAAGGGCAAACCCCAGAAAAAATCAGACAATATTTTGTACTGTTTGCAATAAGGACTCATTGTTGATCTAATGTCTTCTGGTTCTGGGTCTAGGGAATGCTTTCAAGAATTCAGGCAGTCTAATCTTTATATGAACCTCTGGTTCTGGGTTTAGGTCAAGATTGGTTCTAGCTTATTATTCAGTACAAGTCAAAAGTGAATTTCTAAGTGGTTTTAATTCTTTTGGATTTTGGTGTTCTCCAAGTGTTCTCATCACGTTCCTAAAAAATTCTCGTGGTGTTGCTTTGAGTTTTCAAAGTGTTCCTCAACATGTTTGCAAGAGCAACAATAAGGAATAACATAAGAAATAGTTAGCCAACAATGGTCTCAACCCACGTGGGCCCTATTTGGACCTCTATACAACATAGGGAACAACCTACTAAAAGCCATTTTAATGCTGCTGTTAGAGATCGATCCCCTTATATATTAAAGCTTTAAGCCAGGACATATTACCCTAGAACCCTAAAACTTAAGCATATGCCTCTAGAACCAATAAACATTAAACACTATTTAAAGCTAATGCCCTAGCCCCAACCAAACCCTAAGGATTGGACCTTATAAGAAAACCTTTAAGACCCACCCGTGTCATTTTCTTGGCTGTGTCTAGATCCATGAAGGGCTATTGGATCCAATTCTAAAATAGGTTCAGGTCCATCTAGAATCATTAAGTCCGGTTTGTGAACCCATGTAAATGGTTGAGTCTGATTTTGAAACCTGGACCCTACCAAAAATCTAAAACCGACCAACATTGGTAAATACTAAATACCTTCAACAAAGAAGATGATGATTACATGAAAGGATTCACAAATAACTAGTTAGCAGGTTGAAGTCTCCTTTCGAGTTCAAGGTTAAAATGTATTATTTTGTTTACAAGTTATCTTAATAGCAATTGTCTTATGCAAGGTATGGCAAGGAAGGACATGAAGGAAGGACATGAAGGAGAGTGTTCAGTTGTTGTGATCTCTGCAAAAATCCACTCCAAACTTCTCAGATCTCAGGAATTTGTTATCACCTGAACTTCTTTCCATCTAAATTGGTATAATGTTTAAATTACTCTTTTTTGGCTCTAAGAATCATCAATTTGTTTCTACCATGCTTTATATGTAATTTTTGCCATGTGACTGGTTGTCTAGTGGATGCAAGGTATAGTGCTCACACAATCCTATGTGAGTGGAAATAGTGCAAACCAATTTTAGGTTCTAATCAGCATGCTCTCTCTCCAAGAGTCTAACAACAAAAATGCTGACCATAAAGAGGACTGCTTGCTTGACCGATGTAGACGACCAGGAGGACCATGCTGGACTGGTGGGCGTAGGCACAGATGAACGAGAGCATCACGAGCAATGGGCCCAGGAGAGTGGATTGGATAAAGTGCATGCAGAAAAAGTCACATGGAAAGCATGGTGCACAGTAAAATTAAGTATGGACCAAGTATGTTCTGTAGGTCTTGATTTCTGAGAGGACCTTTTTGGCTTCGGATTTGAAATTTTTTCCCTTCTCTGGTGTGATTTTGAAAACAGGTTTTTACATTTATACAACCTTTAGGTTCCAGAATTCAAGCTTGGTCTGGTTTAAGAGCACATCTACGCCCTCTCTACTTTACACTCAATTAAACCCAAATTTTAATGTGTGATATTATGCTTGTCCACCATGTGCACAAGTACCAAATTGAAAGATCATGGATCATATGTTGTTAATTACAAACAATTGAAATCAGTAACTTTGACTGTAAAGTCTGGCTTAGCTTTTTTGTACTTTCCCACAAGTTGTATTATTTAAACTAGATAATGACCGAGTCCATGCTGTGCTGGTTTCAGTTTCAGCAAGAATACAATTACATGGTCAGAATCCCAATTGGGCTTTAGCAAAATTGTGAAGCTCCAATCTAGGTACACACTAAAACCTGACCCAGAACCAATCAGAGAATCTGCTTGTTCTGGAGAACCTCCCAATAGTCAAAATATATATATGCACTTTCGAGAAGCTTTGAAAGGTATATATATATTCATCAAAATGGCAATCTTGTTTGGAATTTGATTAAAACTTTCGCATTTGAACATTATGAACTAAAACATAAAAATGGGTCCTTGTTCATTTTGCTTGTTAAACATATTATTTGGAAGACATGGACCTGCTTGCATTGCAGGTGTCCTTCGTTTGAGCGAATGTGGAAAGTCAGCAATCTAGTGAGTCATGTTTAAACTGATTTCACAACCTCTCCAAGGTGCTGCTGCTGGCTGGCTGCTGCTGATGCAGCAATTTTGGATTGATGTAGGCAAAATAGTTGTGCATGATAATTTCCTTTCCAATACCTGCTCTTCCAAGTCATCATCTACTTGAAATGTGATTTGATGGCATGAAATCAAAAACATCCAGTAACCAATTCTAATGCATATGGGACCAGTGTATGTTATTTTATTATGGGATTTTATTATGGGATATTGTGTTTAAGATTCATTATAGAGTATAGTAGCTAAATGGATTTTGGCCCCTAGGTAATAATAAATAGGTCTCTACCTATTTTGATACGAGGATTTTTGAAAGATGATATTTTGGGTTGTGTTGAAACTTGAGATCAGTTATAGAGTTATGATATCTTGAAGGATTTTTTAAATTTTTTTTAAGAGGATTTTATTGAAGATTATATTTTTGCATGGTTCAATATTTTGAATTTCCAGAATTCTTCTTTTTGCCTTAAGATATTTTTTAATGTAAATGGTAAGGCCACAGTGTGACACACCACTTGTTTTTCCTATTTTTATTATTATTATTATTATTATTATTATCCAGTTTTATGATGTAGCATTCATTGTTAGCCATCATCACAAACAAGATTTAGCCACAATTGACAATAATTTTGTAGAAAACTGTCAAAATTGCATGAAATTCACCAAAACAAACTGCCTCAAAAGTGTGTTGAAATGTGACCATTTTTTTCCCCCCAAAATGTTGTTTTCTCAAAAAATTGCAAATATTTTCCCCACAAAAACAGGGAATGTACAACAAAATTCCTTTTTTGTTTTTGGAGCTGAAATTTTGTGATAATCCACCAGAAAGAAACTACAAAGAGGTAAAAAAATACATGACAAGTCAGGTCAGTAGTATGACCCTTTTCGGAAAAACCAGAAAACCAGTAATGTGCATATCCCCATTTTATTGGCTTGTCACACAACTTGCTTTACCCTCACTTGTTACTTCCCGACTATTGTGCAGCATTCAGCATTGTTGTTTCTTATCTTCTTTGTACCATTGTTGGTCGGGTATTGAGAAAACACCCAGTTGTCAGTACGGTTATTAGAAACTTACCCAACAATTAGGGTTTAGGGTTTAGGGTTAGGGTTTAAGGTTTAGGGCTTACCCAACAATTATTGGTTTTTCTTTTACAAGTGGGTAAAGAACCTACCCCTTTGATACGTAGCATCCAAGAATTGGCAAAACCCACATGGGTTGAGTATTGAATTTTCACATTTTAATCACCTACCTAGATGATTCAAATTTCATTCAAATAGATTATCAATTTTAAAATCCTAAGCATGTGTATGACCCACGTTGTGATACTAGAGGTTTGATTTAAGGGGCATAAACAATGCTTACCACATTAGGAAGACTAGGTAGAATTCAACCAAGTAAGGGTACTCAGAAAAGGTAGGATTAATTGTTCAAACCGTTAGTTCAAACACATTAAAGGTGTGTCGCCTACACGTCCCCGCCACGCACTAACTACACCTCATGTTTCCTATGGAAAGAATCAAAAGGAGAACATGAGATGTGGTCCCAGTCAATTAACTTCCTTGGAAGCTTGACGAATGACCAAAATGTGCTGGGAGAAGAACTTCTATTCTCTTCTTGTTGCAACTTGTACTAGCCCTAGCCCTTGTTTTGTACTTGTCTCGATACTATAGCACACTTGTTTATTGCAAGGAGGACAATTGGTCCTTGCCGCAAAGTAAGGGTTCAGATCCAAAGTAATCGACTAGATATGTTCAACCTACGAAAGATCGTACTTGGAGATCCTCCAATAATTCCATTTTAATATGAAATTACGTACTTGTTCATTGATACGTGCATAGTATGGGAATTTACTTGAGTAAAAATTCACTTCCTTTCGACTTGCTAAAGGGGTCCATGAAGAGAACACTAATATAATTAGGACTTGTTTTTTTATGTCAAAATTGTTGTATTGCAATTGCATCAAGCTACAATCTCACCATGATGATGACTATGGACAATCACTTTTCACACAAAACAAATCCTAGTCACCTTGTGAATATCTATGGCCTATGTGCAAGTCACCAAGTGATGAACATATGGCCATCCATTTCAAACCTAGACACCTTGCCTAGTGTTCCTTCTTTGCTTCATTAAGTCATGGGCAACTAATTGCTCTGTATCATTGTCAACTTTTTGAAGGTTGTTCCCTCGGTTGCCTGAGAATCATTATGTCACACAATTGCAACTTTCATTTGGATGTACATTGTACAATTACAATCTGTTGCAATTTGTTAAAAAAATTGTATGGAATGTTCAAGTTCTTTATAGCCATCGCCCAAACTTCAATTATCTAGGGTTTTGGAAACTTCTAGATTATGGTCTATTACCCATAAGTTGTAACTTTGTTACATTCTTTTGTCTTTGAAGTTGCAAGGTCCATGGTACATAATGGACAATGCATTTGTTAAAACTTGCAACTTTGAACTTTGAAATTAATTTCTTATATTTCAAGCTCTTGAGTCTTGACTAACTAGAAAGTACTAATTTTTCAATACTAATGTTTTGTAGGGCAAACAAGTTGTAATTTACAAGGTTGATACTGGATGATTGATTGTTCAATGTTGATTCATGATGCATTGTGCATTGTGCACATTGAGTGACAAAGTTTTCTAATCCTTAGTTGGTTTGTGTTTGTTGTTTATTGCTCAAGATGTCCTTCAAAGTTCAAACATCAATGCTTGCATCAAGGACAAAGGGTCAAGGGGGATTGAAATTTGGATATTACACTATTCATTATTTTATTTGCAAAGCTCAAAACTATAAATTGCATAATGTCATTTGTGCATATTGCACATATCATTGTGTACGCACTTAGAAGCTAAAAGTCAAGAGTTGAGATTCATGAAAGTTCAATGCAAATGAAATTTGACTTTTCCCCTTATATAATTAAACTTTACATTTGATTTCCTACTCCTAATTCATCATTGATGTTTAAAGTCAAATTGGTTCAAAAGTCATAAATCAAAACAGGGGAACTAAAAGACTTTTATTCAAAATTTATGCACATATTGTATTTTGTCAATCGACCCATGGTATGTAGTTTTGGTTATGTGGAATGGGATGCTTAAAATTTGGGACAAATATGGTTGGGTGGTACCAATTTCTACAAACCACTTTGTTGAAATCAAAAGAAAGTTGGACCCAATTCATGCAAATAAAAGCCATTTTATTTTATTTTAATCTTTTTTTAAATTGGTTTGCACCATTTCAACTATATTTATTCCACCTTTGCACATAGCTAAGAAAAATAATAAACACCTAAACACCTATAATATGTATTAACATTTAAAAATATTTGATTTTTGACACATCCCTTACACATCGGATTTGTTTTCATGTTTATTTAATGCATGTTAATAGAAATGGTCCAATGGGACATAAAAAAAAGCAAGAATAGTTGGTTTTGTTCTTGGCATTAGTGGCCTTTTAGTACTCCCTATTCTTGACCTTTACAAAGTGGTAGCTAAATAGTAGCTATTTTAATCAAATACCTATTAAAGATATAAATTAAATTAAAGAGGTTGAAAAACAACCCAAAAAAACATTCCTTTGTGTTTTCAACCAAAACTTGAACCTTTCACACTACATTCCTAAATTAAATTTTCCTTGTGCATTCAAATGTTGTTCACATTAAAATTCAATTTTTTGTTGAGCCAACTAAATTTCTAAATATTACAAGATTAAAAGACTATGTTCATAAAAACAATTGAATGAAAAGCCTTTTTTTAAGTGTGTCCTTCATTATCTTAAAATTTGATGAATTTAAGAAATTGAAGTTCTAACATTCCTAATAGTACCACCCCACCATACTTGCCTTGATTTCTGTAAAATTATAAAGTTCAATGAAATTAACGTCCACTCATTCAACTTCAAATCAAATGGGCATTGATATTGAAATTTTGCTTATTACCCTTCATGTAATGACCATTCATACATCTATCTGTTTGAATACAAATGTCATTACTACCTTTACTAGACAATAAACTAGGAAAGTAGATCTATAAGATGAATGCATGAATGGGTGAACCAAAAATGGCACATGATAACATCTTCATAAGTGCATTTTATTTGGATTTTTTTCAAGCTTTGGGATTACTAAATAGTTAAGGTAAAACAACCCATCAATTCCAAGAGCATGTTTTTCATTTATGGAAACTCCTAACTAGATAATATTATTTTGTACATGTGTGCCCAAATTTTGTTTTTGCAAAATAATATATATGAAAACCTCAAAAACACATCAATTTGACCATTAAAAGGTCCATAAAGTTAAAATTTTACAAAAGATTTTTCAAAGAGGATTTCATTTCTAGAATCTAATATCATCATTTTCTATAAAAGACATTGAGTCCTTATTAAAAAATCACACCAATATCCACAAAAAGAAAGTCCATATGTACAATATTACTCCACATGTAACAACTTCAAAAGTTGGCCACCAAAATAGCTTACGGTCATTAATTGACAAAATGACCCACATATGCCTTCATATTTGAATTGACAACTTAAAACCAAAGTCCATTGGTTTTGATTTTGATATGTGCCAAATGGTTTTGAACAAAACTACTTTGTAAAAAACTATAATGCAACACCAATATAAGTCCACCCATTCATGCATTCACTCTATAGTTTAGACATTTCAAGATATTTGATCTTCAAGCTAAGATTGTTTTTAATGCTTTTACAAATTTAATAGCAATTAGATGCAAAATTTGCACCAAGATAAAACACTTGAGAAAAAAATTTAGTCTTCAAATGGGATTCATTTAAGAAAACATGCACATAAAAGAAGAATGGACAAGGCTTAATTGTGAGGTTGCTATGAAAGATACACATGTCCTTCACCCCAAGATATTCAAAGGACATCCTCCAACATCCCTCTAAAATGGTAAAATAATTTACATATTTTTTCATTACACTAAACCTCAACATTCATGAAGTTTATGACATTTTGTAACCATATTCCATTTTTAGGCATGTAATCAATGTGTTTTCCATCTAGGTGTTTAGTCAACATCCTCTAATCTTTATTGGACCTATTTGAGAACTTATCACATTGACATCATTTGACCCACATTTATAGAATAAGAGAGTGCTAAGGTCAATCTAATGTTTTTAAAGGCTCAAAATATTATTAGAAATTCCAAGTGCACTCACATATAAAACAAAAAGGTGTTTTTATATCATTGAAGTTCTATGACCATTATATTAATCCAATCTTATTAATTATAAAATTAAAATAAAATTAATGGAAAATTAAATACATTATGAAACATAATTCCATGGGCCAATTTTGTAGAATTATATATTGAATCAAATGAGGTGTTTAATAATCTAGCCATTTTTTTACATAACTTGGATGATGTTTTAGCTATATTGAGGAAATCAAAATGTGATTTAACACAAAAGAATTTCCTCATCTTTTATTTGAGTATCATATTACAAAAACATTAAGTTCTAAGGTCCATGATTTAAGTACTAGGTTTGGAAAAATTGTAGGTTGTAGGTTTTTTCCAACAACATAAAATATTGATAGTTTTTAAGGATCAACCTACAATTTTTCCAAACCCATAATTTAAAATGTTTTATATTGATCAATAGTCTTACAATTTTGTGGACACATCATTTCAAGCTTAAGACACACTTTAGAAAACACATGAATGCCAATATGCATTTAAAATTTAAGCCATATTCTTGTGACCTTTAATCTATGGAACTTAAAAAGGATATATCAATTTCTTCATTATGAAAAAAGGGTTCAAAATCAAATTTAAAAAAACAATGATTAATGAACACACACCATCCTTAGAAGGTGATTTACAATAAGAGGATGCCCATCCCAAGAAAGGTGGATATTATAACTTTAGTTGGATTTTTCGACCATCAACCAGTTAGTGGCAATATGTAATGGTCATAGGTTGGGTAATTAAATATGCCAATCTTTTCATTACACCAAAACTTGACATTTATGACTATGACAAATATGACTAGAGACCATTTTCTAGTCATAAAATCATATGTCATGTTTTTTGTGCCTACTCTTATAACCATGGATATAATTACATGACTAAAATTTTTCATGTATAAAAGTACATGATTAAAATCTTCTTCATGAACACCATATAATTATTTAATAATATACAAGTTGAAACATTAAAAACATATGAATTAAAAAGGAAAAGGACTACATGCTAGACATACTTACCTAGTAAACATATTATAAGCTTATAAATGATCAAACACATAATTACTACACAAAAATTTAATTAATACCTTATAATTTCTAGAACATTTGCCTTAGAATCATTAATTAATTAATGAAAATTTTAAGATAATGGCTAAAACAAATTTTGGGGAATTTTTTTCATTTTTGAAAAAATTCCCAAAAAAAGGAAAACAAATTGCCAAAGTTCTTGAAACCATAAAATTAAATTAAAAAATTGATGTATAGAATATAACTAAAATAATGAAATGGAGACTCTTGCTCAAAGGTTTATTTAAATGATTTTTTTGGAATTTTTTGATATTAAATAATGAAATATATTCTTATTAGTGATATCCAATGAAATTCAAATGAACTTAACATGCCCCAAAATGGCATTGTTTTTCATGTTTCCATGTGATGGGTAGCAAAGAATATAAAATTTGATCATTAATAATTTATCAAAATATTTGGTCATACAACTTGGAATTTTTTAACATTTTATATTAAATCACATTTATTGAATTGAGAAAATATATATATATATTAAAATAGTACACCCACAATAAGATTTGTTAAAAAATATGAAATTAGAAAGTATATGTGTATCAATTAATAATTATGATATTTAAATATTTTAAATATTTTTATAAAAATTTAAAATTTTGAAAATAATATTATATGTTTCATAGATAACATATGTTATTTACAAATATTTTTATAATTACAATTAAATATAACACAACATTTATACCATTTTTATTGATTCGTTATATTTTTAAAAGGTGGGGAATATTATGTACATACCATAAAAATCATGTTGATTTTAAATATGTTTATTTACAAAAACATTTATGAAAAATAAATAAAAAATTTCAAGATATCATTGTTGTTCAAATGTTCCATGGGATTTACGACTAGGACAAAAATACAACTAATGGATAAACAATGTGTCTATATTCATTACATAGTCATATAGTCACAAATGGTATTTACAACTACAAACCCAATCATGGGTGTAGTCATATTTGGTGTATTGTTTGTGCCAAAGAATTGGTGATAATTAAGATGGTGACCAGAGTTCAAAATACTTCCAGAACTATCACTTGTTAACCATGTTTCCTCTAACTTTCAAGTCAATAAAAAAAGTTAGGAAAGATTTCATTAAAGTCCTAGTAACTAGTTGCAATTGAGGATTTTGAAAATTGTTGATTCCAACTTATGTAATCCATTTTTAGTAATTCTTAGCAAGTAATCACTTATTGGATCCTTTTATTTGAAAAGTTCAGGTTTACTTATGACCCAGAAAAAAGCATTTTAGAACTTCAAACATCCAATGCAATAAGAGAATTGGGCCTAGCTTTGTCTAATCAAGGGGGGAAATATTCAAGCAACATTAATTTGTAGTTTTTTGCAATGGGCTACAATAATAAAACAACTATTCAATTTCATTTGCAAGAAAATGGAAGCTCTAAAAGCATCAACAAGACTCTTTTCCAAATAATATAAGGTCTATGATGATAGAATCCAAGAAACCCAAATATCATAGGTTTAGACAAAAACAATTGATACTATAGCTTATATCATGGTGAAGGCATTTTAAAATATTTTAAAAATTTGACTATCAAAAATCAAGTTTAAAAAATGAGATTTTTTTTTTAACACAAAAAAATAAATTTAAAATTTACTCAATTCTCATGATGAAATCATTGTGCATTCCATTGAATTTACAGTAAATTGAAAACAAAATTTGAAATTTTTCCATATATATCAAAAGTGGGTGTACAACAAGTGTATTTGAAATTAATTACTCAATACCCTATTCAATCTTACATTTTCATTAAAATCTTTAATGAAATAGATGTCTACTAAGTTTCGACAAAGAGATCATTATATATTCAAATACGTCTTTAAAAAATATTTTGCTTTAAGTTAGAACATATATCTAAAACAAATGTTATTTTACAGAGCAAAATATGTTAAAGCTATTTCTCCAATTAAAATACCTACTTGAAACTTACTTTTACAATGAAAATTTTGAAAATTAATGCATGTCAATGAAAAAATATCTCATCTTTGATCATTCAAATAAAAACACTAAATACATAATAATTTCATGTTAGGTTTTATTGTTACTTTTCAAGTAGCCTATTTGGGTAATCAAAAGTTTTATATTTTATGTTTCTCACACCCACTAGGAGTAGGTATCCTACTCATTCAAATGTTAAGATCATTTCCAAGGAAGGATTCATAGCTCAATAAAACTTAACCTAAGTAGTTTTATAAAAATATTTTTGAATGTAAAGTATTTATTCACATTCCCAAACATGAAAGGAAAAAAATATAGTTTTAAGTGTGCCTTTGAAGGAGTATGTGGTATGATGAGGAGTCTGAAATCTAATATAAATGTCATCATTCTGAAAATAGAAGTTTGATTATTTTATTAGGGATGTCAAGTTTGATTAATCCCAATTCTTTGAGCAAACTTGCATGTAGTTGCAAACTTGTTATTTTTTTGCAAAGACAACAATGAAAAAACTCTTTTAAGACATATCTAAAGCTCATTTTACATTAAGAATCAAGGATAAAAAAACTTGGGCTCAACTTTGAACATTTTCGACTTGTTGTTTGACCTCAAGTTACTTATAAATCCTAGAACATTGATGTCCTGATACTAATAAATGTTGAGCTTTATGACCTTGTATGGGGTAAATTGAAAATATTTTTTCTATTTCAACCTTGACTCTTAGTGTAAAGCCCTTGGGTTTGGTTTCAACTTTTGCACCAATAGGAAGGTTTGATTTGAATTTAACAAATGACCTTGACTCCTTGTGTAAAATGGCCTAAATATCATGATGAAACCATCCAAGGGAGTCTTCAAGATCTCATAAGGAAACATGTTTTTAAACATAAATCACATTG
>Ga0209208_10001594_pt1 | contig 32134 bp, 33 predicted proteins | sample S1TSphfallax_3_FD_187694 | JGI IMG/M metagenome (GOLD analysis project Ga0209208, IMG submission 187694) | Host-associated microbial communities from peat moss isolated from Minnesota, USA - S1T2_Fd - Sphagnum fallax MG (SPAdes) (version 2) | ecosystem: Host-associated > Plants > Peat moss >...
AATGGCGAAATTTTTTTTTAAATGATTTTTTAATACTAAAATGAATAAATGTTACTTTCCATATGCGTATTATTTTGAATAGTAATAATCAAGTCTCATTATATTGAGATTTTTAGGAAATTGAATTTTATAATTTAAAAGAACTTACCAAAATAACATTCTGAGAATAATTAAATGCCAAAATTACCACTTGGTATTACAATATCATATTATAACTATGTAGTAGAATTGTGTACTTTCGTTTGAAATTATTAGATATTTGTTGTGGCCTTTAGATCCTTCTTAAAAAACATGGACAATTGGTGTGGTTCATGGAGTTGGTTTTTTGTTTGAATAAATGCATGGAATATTGTTTTTAAAGGTTCAACAACCTACTTGTACCATATGTCTATTGGTTTATTGTGTTGACTTGTATTTAGCCATGAGATACTTTAATTGTCATGTGAAAGCTACACTCATGGTCTTCAAATGTTTATCCTTTGTTACAATTTGGATTTCATTCATGTATTGTGACCTTTATATTAAATTTCATTTATGTTTAGAATGAATGTTGGTGTGCATTTTCAATTCTCGCCTATGTTACTTGGCAACATTAATGCTTCATTGATGAATTATGCATGGACAATAGGTGTTTGTCAACAATCACCATTCAAAGGAAATTGATCATCTAGTGTATGTATTAAAACATGAATCTAATGGTCCATTCACAATGAAACCTCCATATTCACATATATGTGGACCAAGTTGACTTACATACAACTAGCAAGAACTTGCATTTGAAGTACTTGATGTAGATGATGATTCACTTTCAACAAACAAAACATTCTTCTTGTACAAATTTCTATGTGCATAAGCTACATTATTCGATGTTGCAAGTCACACACATGCAATGACAAATTAATTACTCATTCATTATCAAAGCTTCAATTGCGATATAAAATTTATGTACACGTTATTTTAACACTTGTAGCTTATTGCATTTGTACTAAAAAAAACTTCAAATAAAATGTGTTGTTCCATATGCACATAAAATAGTATTGAATATTTTTGAATTTATCATTTACTATTTTCCACTTGTCCTTGCATGATTTTGTATTACAATCTAACTTATAATACTTAATTACATGACAATTATTTAAAAAAAAATTCCACTTGTGTTTAATTCTAATTATGATATTTCAAAAACCTAAAGGTTATTTCAATTGAATGTGCTTTTGATGCATCACTTTATGAGTTTTTGCACCTTTTGATACTCCTAATATGAACACCAAACTCTTCATGAAATGTTCATTCAATGATGAAATCATTGAATCATGGTGGAGAATATCATTTAAAAATAAATAAAACATCATGTGACAATTAGAGGAAAAATAATGCCTCTTATAAATGGGTTGAAAATAATTAGAATAGCACCGATTTATGATATTTGAAATCCAAATGTTAAATTACGCTTGAAATATGAAAAATTCTAATCTATGTTTTTCCAAATTTCAAAGTTATGTATCAATTATTAGTTTCAAAATTGCTATATATATAAATTATTAATCTTGCTAGACCATTGCCCTACTAGCAATTTAACATACAAATGTATTTCAACTACATAATACATACATTTGATGTTAAAAGAATAATGTTGGTAAAATCCAATTTTCATTGCAAATGCATCAAATTTTGAGACCTTATGAACCTTAACATTAATAACATGAAATCCATTAATCAATGGCCTTCTAACCAAATTGCTCTAAGATATGTTCCTTTTCAAATTCAAGCATTATATATTAAATTTTTTTGGGGCTCATACTTGCTCCCTTGACTCATTAATGACCTATACTAATTATTCATGAATTCAAAAGTGTCATAAATATTTTGATTCATTAAGTTATTCGTATAAGTTATTACTTCCAAAGCCATCCATAACTTTTCCCAAAAACCAACACCACTTCAAATATATATTACAATAAGTTCTAAACACAATCTTAACATGACATATTTACATATCAAAATTTTGATGCATTCATTCATTGAAAGGTTTACTAAAAATTGAGACAAAATGTCTAACATGTTCACATGGATGATCATTTTGAAAGTAGGCTAGGTTGAAAGGGGCTAGCATTGTAACAATTTTTTTTGACCTTTACATGTTTATTGGCAAATCCTACTTTTCATTGTGTCATGTGTTAACAAATTTTGTAATTTGTAATGTAAAAGACTAATAAAAATGGGTGTGTGCATTGCCCAAGTATTCCAAAGGAAGCAACAAGTCCAAATACTTTGGGGGGGGGGGGGGGGGGGGGGGGGGCCCTAATGAGACCATGGTGGGGAGGGATACATCATGAGGACACTTGGATGATGCAAACTAGTATAGACTTTTGAACACTACAACTTGGTCCTGGTATTGGATATTTGTAAAATAGTGGAGAGTCCTTTGGTGGAGTCCATAAAATACAAGGAATGAAATTTCAAAGAGATCAAAAACACTCATGGAGCCCTATAATCATCACTTGTGTGATAGACTTTTTAGGCACATATATTTCTTGTCAACCACTTTAATGACTAAAAGGGTCCACAAGCCAAAATCAATCGTGATGGTAGAGCCCGGGGGGAGGGGGGGAGACACTAGTAAAACAAGTAAAAAATATGTGATTAAAAATATAGGGTGCAATATATTTTAGTTGGCGGGTAAAAATTATAAGTTAATTAGTTGAAATTTAAATACATTTTATTCAAATAATCAATTTAATTATAATATAAGGTATGTAATAATATGTAACAAAGAATTATAATTAATATAAGGTGACTTTAATATGTATATATTAGAAATTAAATAATAATAGAGTGATAAAAGAATAGCTTAGATAATTATCTAATATCCTTCTAAAAATGATTGTTTGACGTACATAGATCCCAAATTTTAGTGTCCTCCTAGTGGTAAAACTTTAAATATTTTAAAATATTTGTACATTTTTGGGTTGGGTACATTAAATATTTCTAATGGTTTGTTGCCCAATGGCCAAAGCCCCACACTTAGTCAGCCTTGCACCTACCTTAGTTAGTCTAACTTTGAAAACTCATTAATGAGTTGTCCTTGGAGTTCCAATAGTGAGTTCCTTTTGAATTTGTGCTCTTTTTCAGGTTTCTGACATTCACAATTCCTAAATTTGTAAGGTCTCGTTTTTACTTGAATTTTTTTTTTTGGAATGTGCTTTTGTTTTTGAATAACTAACTTAATAATTGTGAATGCCATATTAAAATGCATGCATTAAAACATGTCAAAAGTTTTATTTGGGCACATGAAATATCAAATCCAATGTTGGGTACAACTTGCTCAATCTTATATGAACTCAATCTAACTTTGCTATTTCACCATCCTTTGCTTGATTTTGGTTTAAACTTTTATCAAAGAATTATGAGTTTGTAAACTTTGAATCTAAAATTTGAACTTGTAGTCGAATTCATGGATGATTGAAATATCTAACAAGATTCAAATAGAGGCAAATAGTTCTAAAATGGGCTTAAGCTCTTAGGGGTTAACCTTTCTCATCCTCAATGAAACTTGAACTAGAAAAAAACCCCCTCCCTTTAAAAATGGGTCAAGAAAAACCAAATTTACAATTTTTTTTCTCACTTGTGAAGGTAAACAAATTTAATTTCCCATCTATGTATTTGTCACAAGGAAATGTGAAGAGTCTTCTCCTCCTCCACTCACATTTCAAGAAAATCAATCCAAGCATTTCTAGACAATAGTTTTAAGATGACCAACTATTCTTTCTTTCTCACTTGAGGAAGCAAATTGAATTTCCCACCTATGTAACTATTTGTCACAAGAAAGAAAGACCCACGTCCTCATTCTCCTTCTTCTTCACTTTAATTTATTAAAAAAATAAATTCAATTAAATTCAAACATTTCTTAACAATAGTTTTAGATTAGTGTTTTTTGTTTAGGGTGTGGTGAGCGAGTTTTCTCACCCTCAAAATTTTCTTTGGAGTATGGATATAGTAAATTCAAATTCTTTCATAACACACAAAAGGTACATTCACACTTAAAAATGTTAAGTCAATGTTAAGTGAAAATATAGCCGACATCTTAGGTGGTACCCAATGTTAAATGGGTGATTGTTTAATATGAATTAATTAAACAATCACCCATTTAATGAAATGTTAAAAACTTAACATAAAATCTTCATGGTAAATAGGTTTAAGTTCTAAATGAGACTAGAATGGTGTAATTAGGGGACCTTTTATTACTAGAGTCTGTGACACCAAGTGTGAATGCACTATAAATGAAGTTTCTGGGGAAGGTGAGAGAGCATGCTTGTTCTTGTTGTTGGTTTGTTGTGAGTGAGTTGGGTGGGGTGGGGTCCTCTGCAAAATGCTTGCTGGGTTGATAGCTGTGATAGGTTGAATGTCGTCACTTTGTGTTCAAACATGGCAGCACTTCATTGGGTTTCTTGCAGCCCAAGCCAAAGGCTTTATAAACAAAGAAAGAGCTCATTCAGCCTTTGGTTAGTTCTCAAGAAACTTCCCACACTTGCTTGCTTTGCTTGCTTGCTTGCTTGCTTGCTGGAAAACAACTGGATTGCCATACTTTTTATTCTTTTGCTCAGGTTGGAGCTTGAGCATAATGTGAAGGACCCGCTCTCTACCTAGTACCTCCCCTAATTTGAGGGCCATAGCCTCTATGACATAGGTCGTACCCCTAATGCTTCTTCTCCCCAAGTGCTTTCAAATACAAAGAAATCAACCCAAAAAAGAAAAAGAAAAAAAAAGCCATGGAGTGCTTTGGGAAATGGTCATGCTTCTTCCTTCCCATTCATAGTGTTATAATAGTTGCGTTATAGTTGTAAGGTCCTTATACCCCAATGGCTACAACCAACCATGATGCCCGAAAATGGGGGAGCCTTACCGTTTGTATATATATAAAAGCTTTGTTGAAATGAATGAATGAAAAACAGCCAAAGCCAAGCTCTTAAGGACCTAATAATGTGTAGGGTAAAACTAACACCGAAGGTGGCCGTGGGGGGGGCATTATTGAAAAGAAAAAAAGACTAAGTGTCCGGAAACTAAGTGTGTTTTCACAAAGTCTCAATAATTAATTGCTCACAAAGTTTTCAACATGCTGTGAATTTTGAAAGACAAATAATTTTGTTCCAAAAACAAGCAAAGCTCATAGCATAAGGGCAACAAACAAATTCTGAAAGGGGCTTGAAAAGGGGGGAGGGGAGGGGAGGGGAAAAGGGTCCTTAATGCTAGCATTTCTAAGGGCCTATTAAACTCAAGAGTAGCCCTGTCGGTAATGCCTTACAAGGTCTCTTTCCTCTTTTCCCTGCGCTGGCTTGCGCCGTGCGAGCGTCGCGAGCTCTCTCCCTCTCTCTCTCTCTCTCTCTCTCTCTCTCTTTCTTGCTTTTGCTTTGCATCCGTCGGAGCATCCTTAAAGCGGCGGAAGAAAGAGTTGCCTAGGAATTTTTTTTGTTGGGGATTTGTTGTCTCGAGTGGGGAGAGGTGATCAAATTTCCAATTCTTCAAGGTTTGCTTGCTTGCATCCCTGATGCGGGCGGTGGTGCCTTGGGAGAGATTGCTACTTGAAGAAGAAGAAGAAGAAGAAGCAGAAGGGGTGGGAGCGTTGAAGAAGCTCGTGGTGAATTGATTGCTGTGATTTGCAAAGAGGGTTTTTCTCAAACTGGGTTTCTGGTTTTTCCTTTGCAAAGACTGATCAAGAGGGCAAGGAGTTGCTGGAACAAGCCTGTTTTGTTGGTAGTTTTGTTGTGTTTTTTTGTTTTTTGGTTGTTGTTGTGGGGAGGGAGTACATAAACAAAGCTCGATGGGGCGACGACGAGTACCACCGGGTTTTAGGTTCCATCCCACAGACGAGGAGCTGGTGGCGTACTATCTGAAGCGCAAAGTGAGTGGCCGTTCAATGGAGGCTGATGTGATAGCCGTGGTGGATTTGTACAAGTGCGAGCCATGGGATTTGCCTGGTATGTGGCGGTGGCAAGAAGCATGTCTGTCTGTAGGGTTTATTGTTGTATTTTGTTGCACAAATTTCTTTCTTTCTTTCTTTCTACTAAGGGATGTATTGTGTTTTTGCCATGTGTTCTTTGTGTTCCCTTTTTTGACTCGATATCTGGAAAAAAAATTCTGAGTGCTCACAGTGTTGTTGGGGTTGTGGTGTTCAATTGCGTGTTGCAGACAAATCTTGCATTACAAGCCATGACCAGGAATGGTACTTTTTCAGTCCTCGTGACAAGAAGTACCCCAATGGCTCCAGGACCAACCGGGCAACTGAAGCCGGTTACTGGAAGGCAACAGGAAAGGACAGGGTGGTGAAGTCTGGATCTCGGAGCATTGGCATGAAGAAAACCCTTGTTTTCTACCGGGGTCGAGCTCCAAATGGCAAACGCACAGATTGGGTTATGCATGAATATCGCATTGAAGAGGAGGAAGTGTCCGGTTTTCAGGTATCAGCTACTGCTCCTCCTCCTCTTCCTAATCATGTCATGTTTGCTTGTGGTTCATCTTCAACTGTTGCCAAATCTTTTTTTCTGTCTCTTTCTTTGGTGAAGAAGGACATCAGTCACAATGGTGTGATGATTTTGGTGGTGATAATAATCCTTGTGTGCTGTTGTGATGATGTAACAGGATGCTTATGTGCTTGCTCGTGTCTTCAAGAAAAGCGGACCTGGTCCAAAGAACGGAGAGCAGTATGGTGGAGTGTTTATTGAGGAGGAGTACCAGTCGCCATCACCACAACAAGAGGATTCTGTGGTTGATTTTCCTGTTGAAGAAGAGTCCGAAGTCCCATTTTCAGAACCTGCTGCTGCTGCCACCACCACCACCACAAGTCTTCTGGAATCTGCTTTGCCTGCTGTCAAGAATGAGACAATGTCTGAGGACACCTCTGTCTTCAATCCTGCAACTGCTGTCCCAGAAACCCTTTCTAAGATGGCACCAGACTATCAGGTACTGAGACCAAACACCACTCACAAACAATACTCACTACAGACTTCATAGAGGATGTCAAGAGTTGTTGTATGTGATTGATTCATCTGTCTTCTATCTATCTCTAGATTCAGTAGCTAAGGATGTTTTTGTCATGCTTGCAGATGATGAAAGAGTATTTGAAGGAGGAGACAGTGGGTGCAAAGATGGCACACATTTTGCCTGATGAGTGGGAAGTCCACACTTCCCATGATGATATTGGGTTCCTGGAAGGTTTTGGTGACCCTGTTGGCTCTGAGGAAGAAGTACTTATGTTGCAGGAGATTCTTGAGACTGTGCAGACTGGAGGTCCAAGAGTCCATGTGGAAGGAGATCCGCGGGAGGATTTCATTGACCAATTCTTCTCAGGAGGGGTTGTTGGGGGGGAAGAACTCATTCTTGAGGGTGGTGGCGGGGAATTGGCTCTGGCAGATATCCAAGGTCATGTGCCTCCACTTTCATATGGTGCAGAGGAACTCACGCCTTGGGAGATTGCAGACAGGGATTTCATAGAGTTGAATGACTTCCTCTTCCCGAACAATGAGGCACTGCCTTCCTGGCCATTGGAACCCACTATTCAGTTGCAAGAGCGTCAGAGTGCTGACTTGCTGATTCAAGGGAGTGAGCAAGGCAGTGCCAGGCGAAGATCTATGCTGCAAATGCGGGGATCTAGGAGTGGACCAGTGCCAAGGCCAATTACATCCGAGTACAGTTTTGTAAGTGGACAAAGTTCATATGCAATGAATATGCCGGATCTCACAGGATCTTCAAGTGCTACTACTGTATCAAGACCCGAGGCCAGACAACATGAGCAGAGAAGTGCAGACAGACTCCGGGAAGTACAGAGTGCTTCGCTTCAGCCTGGAGATGAGGTGAGCTCAACAAGTTTGTTTGAGCACTGGAACTCAATGTGGAGTGTGTGCTGAGGTCTTTTAGAACACTAATTGTTAAGTGTTCCTTGTAGGATTTATTGTGCCAAAAAAGAAAACACCAAAAATACAGAAATTTTAGAAGCATATTGACTCTTGTAAAGCAATATGCTATTGTATCTCGGAATGGTGACGATGTGCTTCCCTCCACCACGTCTGTCAATATGACAGAGAGGCACCTGTTGGGTTTTTTTCCTTGACTTGCATTCTGTGTCTTTACATGTGTGACGACATGGGTAGTGAATGTGCCATCATTTCTAGTTTGAAGCAGTCTCTGAGTGAGGGTTGTGCCTCCAATTTTTTGATACAGTTCCTGAGAATATTGTTACATTACAGGTTGCCACTGAGGATAGACGCCTCAATATCCGGGAATGGGAAGATTATCTGTTCACAGGACTATTGCCACAGTCAGCTACATTTGAAGGTAGATATGTGTTTTCAAGTTGGTTTTATTTTGTGTTGCAAAGGGGATGTGAGTGTATCATGAATGACAGATCTATATGTAGGCTTCGGTTTTTCATCACAGAGGATCTAATTTTCAGAATGCCCAACCATGTTATCCTGTCATGACCTGTCATGAATCTCCCAGAAGCATGACATGAGTTCTGTACTTTGCGTAGATACTCCCGCGTTGCCAACGACCTCTGAGGATGTTGTTGTTACCACTCCAGATAACAGCGCCCATGATGGAGTGGTGACAGAAGGGGTTACTACAACATCTAGTTCTTCTTTGGATTTTGACTATTCTGTGTTCCAGTCATGGTTCGATGCGGGCAGGAGTCCTCCTGCAACTCCACAATTGGGTGATGACATCAATGAAAGCGTTGTAAAGCCATTTGACTCTTCCCCTGGTCATCATTCTGAGTACAGTTTGCAGAAAGTACAGACTCCAGTGTCTCCTGAGACTTCAGACACGGGCCCCCCTGATGCTAGTGAACAGAATTCGAAACGACTTGAAGTTCTTCTCCATATGCTAGGTTCATTTCCAGCACTGCCAGCTTCAGCAGCTGAGTATTCCCAGGCCAGAGCAGCAAGCTCAAGCTTTAGCTCCATCAGTGTGACAGCAACAGATGCACATTTGACTACCTTCACTATCACTTGCTCCTGCTCCAATAAAGGCATGAAGCATGTGCATGCAGCTGTTACTAGTGGCCATGCTGCTGATGCTGCTGGAACAAAACTTTACAAGGGCGTAATCACTACTGGATCGCACAAACCCTGTAGAGGGGATTGCAAGCAACTTTCATGTGTCAGCTGCAGTGGCCAAACATTGCCCACACGACGACTGGTGAGAGGCTCCAATAGTGGTTTTGTATTTGTATTTTTGCTGGGTGCTGTATCAGCTTTGTGCTGGTTTTTATTACTTCGGGGTGTATGGCGGGTAGTGCATCTCATGAGTGATGCAATTTTGTAGGTTCGGTCCCAAAACAGGTGTCCTGAACTAATCAAACTACAAACACTCTAAAGCTGAGTCGAGACTTGATTGTCTCTACCCTCAACTAAAGAGGGGAGAGACTCTGTGCTTCAGCATCATTATCTCTGCGTAAGTTAAACTGATTGTGATCATGACCTCTGAATATTAAGTGTTCACTTAAGGTTTGTCCAATTGGCTAGTACCTTTTCACTATTTCTGCTAGTGGAGGAAATGCAATGCACTTGGAGTGTCTGTGCTTGTTTTCCCTTAGTGCAGCGGATTTCAAATGGGTGCCTCCAGGCCCTGTACAAAGTATATCAATCTTATTTGAGGTTCTAGCTGCTGTGACCAGAAATGCCAGTCTTTCTTCATTGAGGAAAGTAAGTACATTGGATGCATGCTCAGGTTATTGACCTTGTCAATGCACAAAAACATCCCCTCTCTTCTGCTCCTCTCCCCTGCTTGTCTGTTGATGTTTTTGAAATGACATATCATGTGTTCTGCTGCATGCTGGTTCATCTCTTGCACTGTTGACATCTTTGGAAGGTGGGTTGTGAAAAAGGTCCAGTTTTTCTCCCCACCTACCAGACCCACCTACCATTCTTACCAGGGATTTGCTTTTTCCAATTTTGTGATGCAAGGTAACTAAACCTTAAATGGAGGGTTTAACAGTTTCTTAGTTCAAATGACAGAGGCTGAATGTGGAATTGTTTTTTCATCTCTCAGCAAATAGGAGGGTGGTCAAAGGATGGTGGATTTATTCTTTCCTGTCCATCCATGAATTTGTTACACATTTTCAAAGCTGTTGCACCCAGACACCTATTATGCACAAGTAGGGGGACCACATTTGGGGGCATCAGCATTGACTATTACCAACTGACTACCCATTAATGATGGTTTGCAATGAACCTCAAAAACATGTTAGATGGGCATAATGAACTGTGAGGAATACATAATTAAAACCATGATAGGTGATTATAATTTATGTCAACTCCTTTCATAATGCAGGATGAAATTTTTGTGAAAGCAGATGAATAACAACTTACTACCCATTGTGGTATGTGATGAACCTAAAAAATGTGGTAGTTGCACATAATGAACTGTGAGGAATACATAATAAAAACCAAGGAATGTTATTAGAAGTATGTCAACTCCTTTCATAATGTAGGACAGAACTGTGTGAAAGTAGATGATGCGCTGATAAATATCATTGGGCATTATTTTGTTTATAAAAATTATTCGTTTTATTGGGTAGTGCCTGCCAATTGAAAGTGAATCATATGTTGTGTTACTTCACCACCCTACAGTGCACATCGTCCTTCCTTAAACAATACGGGTTGCAACTTGCATCACCTTGTTACCTAAAATGCTAACCCGGTTTCTATAAACAAATCAAAAATCAATCTTAAATCGTCTAGATCAAGTCACAAATGAGTTTTGATGATTCCTTTTGTGCACTTCTATTGGTGCATGAACGTTGGCATTTAACAAATGCCAACAATAGTTTGAGGTGGGTCTAAGGTTGAGCATTTCATAAGGGAGAAATTTGTGATTCCTTTGTAGACCGAAATAGGTTCAACCAAAATAATATGTGACAAATCTTGGCTTTCATGTCAAGCTTTATGCGTTTTCTCGGCGAGCTTCACATGATATTTGCAACAAACAGGTGCAAACTTGTAGAATGGAGCACAGTAACCTATTGTCATGAGAGGTAGATTAATTTTGATGGCCAAATGCAAAGCATTGTCAACCTCTCGACATTGCTTAGAGCTCCATAGTTCATCAATTTTTTTCTTAGCTACTTTCTCTTCCAACTAAATTTTTTTTACCAGTTTTTGATCCTTTTTTTCAAGTACTCTTGCACAATTAAATGCCAACAATTATTCCTTTCGAGCATCACATTCTTGTGTTATTGTTTATTTTCTTGCCATTTTTTTTTGAATGTAATCACATAATGCTCACTGGTCATCATGATGTTTTTGTTATGATCAATCAAGGGCCCCTTTGTTGACATTTAGTGGCCAAACCTAATTGGAGTTTCTGGCATAGTGAAGAAGTGATATAGGCTAATAGTAGGAACAACCAACATTGTTGTGCATAATTCACACCCCTCCAATGCCTTTTTTACAAGATTGTTGGTCCAAGCTATGGGTTACTTGAACCAATGTGAATGGTTATGGGATTCATGTTCCTAGACCCAACATGAGTCAATGGATCAAATGCATCAATTGAACTTCCTCTCTTAGTATTCAATTGGAAGTCATCATCTTCGTGTTGTCTGTCAATGTCCATGTAATAGTGGTAGATGTTCCTTTGCAATTTTAAGTTCTCATTCAAGACCTTTTCAACTATATTTTAAATTCGTTATCCATAAATGGCTCAAATGGTTATATCTTACTTGCCATTGCATATGGATTCAAAGGCCTGATCCTAATGGCAAAAAAACCTTTGCATGTGTTTATTAATGTTAGTGTTTTTTTGACCCATACAAATGGTTACGAAATGATGTGATAAGCACACTTGTCTTGTGCCCCTATGTCAACACCTATCACTATCATTGTTGTTGCACATACAACACATAACATAGAAATACCCTAAATGATACACCAAATTTAAATTTAAAAAATTCACTTGCAACAACTAGGAATCCAATCCCAAACATAGAATTAACAAAAAAACCATGATTAAAATAAAATTGTAGAACACAAGAAAAACCTACAAATGTGAAAACACTATGTTTTGGAATCTCAAATCACCAAAAATGATTTGAGATCACACAACTTGGGATTATATCCCGTGACAAAATATTTCAAACCCTATTTACACCTAAACTGATTCAAGAAAAAACTAATCAATTTAGTTAACCTAGTTTATCCCTAATTAAGTGAGATTTAACTAAACAACTAAATTAACACGCTTGATAATATTGTGTGTTCCTATGTCAGCACATAAAATTATCAATGTCATCACACATACAACACATAACATAAAGATACTCTAAATAGTACACCACATCCAAACCGCCCCCTATTTAGGGCTAAGGTCCCTTTAAGCCAAATAAAATTATAGAACCATTTAATGAAAATCCACCATGGATGAATACTTTGGTTCCAAGGCAAAAGGACCAATAGGTTGATTACAAATGTGAGCCTTGTTGTTATTTGCCTATTTGTAATCCTTCAAATCCCTAGCCAAATGTCAATCACCATGGAAGAAAACCTTAGACTAATTTCATTATTTGACATTTAGAACTTAAGTTTATTGGATGTGCCAAATGCAAAACCATGCTTCCAACTAGCCCTTCCTCCATTGGTGGCAAAAAACATCCCATGTGTCGACCTTAAAAACATTGATCACAAATCAACATAATAGTGATTCCTAAAGAAAGCCCACACAATAAACATCATAGGCCAATAAGAACCATGGTTAAGGATGGGTCAATTTGGCCATCCATGTGGGAAAATGACATGGTGCACAATTACACATGTGATCTTTCCATGTCTGACCATTTCGCTCCTCCAACAACAACACTCTTTTAGGTATAACCTTTTGCACATGTAAAATAACATGTCCATCTATCCACACACACTTGTAGTAGGGAATTACCTTCCCATTTGAATCACTTGGCCTTATGCACAACATAGTTTCATTGTTTAAATGTCAATCTAATTGAAATTTCACCTACTTGTAGATATGCAATAGTTGTGCATCCTCGTGGATGTCCAAGGCACCATTGCCTTTTAGTTCAATTTCTTGATCATCATGGGAATCCCCATCATCCCTTATAGTTTGAAATACATCCTTATAACACCCCAATAAGGTACAAAAGGTATGCAAAAGCATGCCATCCTAGTACTACTTCCAGATCCACATCACCATGCCAACAAGCCTTAGTGGTATCCAACTTGTTGTTGGAATTTGGGTTTTGACTCAATCCATTGACATCCTAGTTAACCCTACTAGCCCTATGAAGAATGTCAAAATCATATTCTTGTAGGATAAGTGTTCAACATGCCAACTTTCATGTGAATCGATCTGATTCCATTGAGAATTTCAAAGGTTGGTGGTCTGTAATGAAAATGAATGGGCTACCATAAAGATAACACCATAATGAAAAAACTGCCCAAACAACTATGAGGCACTCCCCTTCATATGAGTTGTATTTGACTTCCATTTTGTTGTTGGACCAACTAGCATATACCACCACAAACTCCCAACCATCATTGTCAAATTGGGTAAGCACAATTCCCAACCCTAAAGTATTCCAATTGATGTGTAATTGGAATGGTTGTCCTTGGATGGGTCACCTCAAAATGGGGTTTGATGAAAGTTTGGTTTTCAACTTTTGAAAGGCCTATTTTTGTGGCTCATCCCAAATAAACTCTTGGTTAATTTGTGTCAACCGGGTTAAAAGTTTGGTTATGTTATTACATTATGCCAATAAATATGACTACATATATGACTCCATTTGTAATCGTAAATGACATTTATGACTACCATGACTATAGTGCATATGGACTTCTCACAAATGCCATAGTCATCGGTCATAGTCATAATCACCCATGTCTTTTACGACTACAAAGTGATATATGTGTGTGTCTATAAAATAATGATAACTAATTTTTTTGAATATTTTATTTACATAATCCAGTTTATTGTATTATCTCTTTTATTAAAAAAAATCAAAAAAGATTCAACCCTATTTACCTAGGTAGGTAGAAAACTACCAACTATTTACTAGTGTAGGTAGGTAAATAGGTTAAAAAGTGAAAATGTAGATAGAATGAATAGCCAATTTTTTTAAAAAAATACTTTGCAATTACCATTTAATGGGTCAAACATTTTTTCACTCATCCCATCCGCATATGCATATCACTGTGAACAGATAAATGAAGACATGTTATTTATATAGCTTGTGCAATGAGATTCAAAGACAAAACATATGGGTTAAACCTTCAACTTGCACCTTAGTTTTAAATTGAAATGTAACTAAACCATTTCCAACATCCAACTTAATTAGTAATATTTTTTTCATATTTTGTCCAAATGAAATGATTTAAATTTCATTTTGGAAGGTTTTCCAAAATTTACACATAATTTTTTTTTTAAATGTTAAAAAACTACTTGAATTGAAAACAATTGCATGTACATTTTACATTTCAATACATTTCAATAATGATGTGTTGACAACATTTTCTTTTTTTAATCCTCATTATCTTTTTCATATTTTGTCCAAATGAAAGAAAATTTAAAATATAAGGTTTTTTGGGGGTATTACGTAGTACATTTTAAATATGAAATTTCATATGAATAATTCATAAAATATGGTGTATCAACATATAATAATGTTATTATCAAAACCATTCAATGTTACGTAATGTAATTAGAAAATTAAATACATTTAAATATGGTATATTAAATACATACACATTAATTTATATTTTTATGACATGAGTTTGATATATAATTATAAAATATAAATTAATTTGGGGATATAAATATTTTATTAAATATTTCAAAATAAAATTTATATTATATTCATTTTATTTCAAAATATTTTTATTAATATAGTGATATATTATATATCAATGATCTTATATGGAAAAAATGTTGGATCAAAAAAAATAAAATCATGGATAAATATTATGTTTTATATGTTTATAAAGTGAACACCACAAACAAATATTAAATTTAGTTAAACAACTTATATGCAGAATGTATACATAATTTTATATGATATGTATTTTTATCTTATATACATATGATATATGTTATACTATTTATTATATATTCTTATGTTAAAAAATATTGGATTTTGATTTTTTTGTTGTAAGCATTTTCTTAAATAAGGGAAAAAGTAAGATTTTACTTTTTTCAGAATTAAAAAAAAATTTATGTAATTTGCATAAAACTGATAATATTTGTTTGTAAACTAACCATGAATTATACCATTGATTGGTATAGTAAATACATTAATTATTTACTATAGTTAATTATTTAATATAATCCGAAACAAAGTAGAGTATGTTACTATTTTTTAAAAATATATATATAAATAATAAATAATATAAATATTAGTGAATTTTATAATGGAATATTTCTTAATTTAAATATAAATATGTTAAATATTTTATAGTATTTAAATAATACTTAAATTACATCATTATAAATAATATGCAAGTTGATAATACAAAACATTAAAATAAAATTTAATTATATTCCAAATAATTAATATTCATGATTAATGTAATTTTAAATTAAAAGTTTTAGAAGTAACATTTTTCATTTTTCATTTATTTTATTGTAGTTCATTAGTTTCAAAATAATGGAAAATGTTGATTAATTATAAATTAGTTTATATGAGACAGTAAATCTTTTAAATATTAAATAATATTTTATGTATGAGAAATAACCATATTATTTAATCAATAAATTTTTTAAATAATAATTTAAAAATATAAATAAATATTTATTCTAAAATTTTAAATTCTAATTTGATGAAATTTATGATTAGAGATAATAAGGATTACAAATAATTTAAAACTTAACTCTACATGTTTTAAATAATATTTTAAATAATGATTTCATTGTGATTTTTAAATACGATGATTCTAAAACATGAAGTGTCAACTATTAAAAAATATTTTGAATAGGAATATTGAAAATAGTAATATATTTTGATCATATAATACATTAATATTTTAAATTAAATATACAAAATAATAAATCAAATCATGAAATTAATTCTACATGATCATAGGTAATTCATAAATAGACATGTAATATATAAATGAATAGAATTAAGGTAGATAAGTAGTTAGTTAGATAATTACTTAAATGTAGGTAGGTAATATATATACCTACCTCTCTTTCCCTTTACCTAGGCTAACCTATAGACTTATAAAAAATATTTCTATTATACCCTATATAAAAGGTTTTTAAGTTCAAAAGTATAAAGGGTTAGTATAATAGAAATATTTTAAAGCCTTGACCTTTAAACCTACATAACTTTGCTATGTTTTTATAACCTAATTATTATCTTACATTACATATTTAGTTCACAAATTAGTTACCTTAATAGGTTAACCTACATATTTATATTTTGTTTTTAAAAGGAATGAATGTTATAAAAACATTTAAATTATAAACCTAGTTTACCTATAATGGAAAAAGGTGTTAAAAAATGTAGAACAATAAATTTTAATATTTAATAATGTACATATTCATTACATACAAAAATAATATTTTAAATTCATAATCGAAGATGACTATAGTGGCTAGTTGTAGTCACGCACATATTAAAATTCATGACTATAGTTGATAATTTAGTAATGTAGTCATATTTTTGGTAGAAAAGTCTAATAGTCATAAAAGACAAGTTTTATATGATTACATGACTAAGGTGAAAACATAGTCGCAAAATGTCCTAGTCATGGATTCCACATTTTGGTGTAGTGTTAAAGCTTTTCACAAACCTACAATAGTAATTACACAAGCCCATAAAAGTTCATAACTAATTGACATTTGTTGGTTGGGGAATCTATGAAATGGCCTCAACCTTGGTGTTTTGAACCCCTAATTAATCCATCTACATAAATCATGTGACCTTCATACTTGACTTGAACATGAAAGAACTAACACTTACTTGGATGAAACTTATGTTCTTTAAGTATGCTAAACACCTCCCGCATATGGTGCATATGATCTCCTAGGGTTACGTTAAAAACAATGATGTCATCAAAATAGCATTTGGTAAAGCCAAGACCTAGCAACATTTAATCCATGATCCTTTGAAATTTAGTAAAGGCATTCTTTAAAACAAATGGCAAAAACTTGCATTGGTACAAATAATCTTTCCCATGGGGATCAACTCTCCAAAATGTTGTTTTGACCTTATCAACCTCCTTCAATGGCAATTGATGGTAGCCAGACCTCAAGTTTAAGGTACTAAAAACCTTGGCCTAATCAAAGGCATCAAAAATTTCCTTTAATAATGGCATGGCATATTTGTCTAAACATGTATGTTTATTCACCAAATAGTAATCCCCACACATGTAGTGTTTAATCCAATTACCAAAAATGTCCATTTTGGTTGGCATCACTATAGTTGAAGCATATTCATTGCTAAATAATTTCATCAAACCAACAATTAACAACTTTGTTATCCGAGCTTGAACCAAGGTTCTCTCCACTTCACTAAGCCTATAAGGTTGTTTAAATATTGGAATATCATCCTCCAATGATTCAGACCTCTTGTCCCCTTAAATGACCTAATTCCTTCAAATTGAAGGCAAAACATCCAATAAAATCTCATAATAACCATCATGCCTCATGCACCCCACCTTTTGTAATTGTTGGGTTAATCCTTGGGTCTCATGTTTTTGCAATCACATGTACCTTGGGTTGGGATGATGGAACATTCCTAGCACCCAAGGTTAAAGGCTTGGCTTGTGATTGTTATGCAAAATGCAAGGAGGTGCCACCATCTTTGGGCGCCCCCACATTATCAATTTTTGTTCCACACCCATAAATCTCCCTTGGTGTCCTTGATCTAACAATTGACAAGGATGTGTTTGTCTTATGGTAACATCACCCCCCTTTGTAAAGACATAGCTAACCCAACAAGAGGTGCAACATGTAAAAGATGGGGTGGAATGGGTGGGTGTAAATTGGCAAAATGTCTTTGTTTTGTTACGACCAAATTGAAAAATCCATGTGAGGTAGTTAAGATCCATAACTTGCCCCAAAATTTGCCTACAAGCTCTTTTGGAAATGCTTTGCACAACTATGGTGCCAATGCGAAACCCCGTGGCCTGTTCCTTCTCAACTACAGTGGGTTTTTCCATATTGGATGAATGGGAGTCCCAAATAATCTTTGGACCCCCAACCCTAAATGCATGGGAACATGAAAAACTCAATAATGTTGGTAGGGCTACATGTGGAAGGCCAACCTTATTGACCACAACCAAAGGTGGTCAATCATCATGACGAACCATGTAGGAATGGCATCTAGGATCTAAGATGTCATCCACCAAGCAAGTTGGCCGAAAATCCCCCAATGGTGGAACATTTTCCAACAAATATGCACATGGGTGCATTTGTGTCTATTGCAAATATTGCAAAACATGAATCAATTCCCAAAATAAACTCAACTTGGGATTTGAAAGTCCTTGGCTCGTACCCACTTGTGAAAAACCTTGGCATAACCATCCAGAAATGACCAAGTCAATTAACCCAATCATGATCAAATTTGGCGCATTGATCAAGATGATGTTCTTAGTAAAGAACGTTGATAACCTTGTATAGTCGACGTTGGTAACAAGTTGGAATTCCTTTGTTTCAACATCATGACATGTTTGGCTTGTGGATCCTTTTCCACATAATGGTATCTTCAAATTAAAATGCCAAACTATAGAACTATAGTTGATCCAGAACTAATGCCTCCAAACAACTCAAGTAGGCATATCCCATCCTTGGGAATATCTCATTGAATAACCCTGGTATCCAATGGGCTCAAACCTAAAGGCCCATTATCAACATTCACAAGTGATTATTATGGGCTTGGTTATAGTAGAGTGTGCCAAGCTTGATGAACGTAGTGACCAGAAATTGTAGTATTATCCCCTCCTGTTCTGAATCTCCATCAACTCCATTGAAGACTAGTTTAGTCCCTCAAAACTGTGTCTTCGTTAATTTTACGTCCTGGTATTTGTTTACAGGACTATGGAATCCATTGGAGGTGGTGGTAGGAGTGCCAACAGTATTGGACTGCTGATGATGTAAGGACATTGATTGAGACACGATGACCCCGTGATGTGCTGCAATGTTTAGGAGAACAAGGAATCTCTTTAACTCTTCTGCCATGTACAAGTGTCTTCTTCGAAGATGCCCCCAGAGAAAGAATCTGACATAAGGCAGGAAAGTGCATTCACATATCATAAAAACTGGTTTTAGGCCAGACATTTACTTGGTAAGTGAACTTGTGAAGATGTACTGCAAGAGCAGGAGCATGGTGGATGCTCACAAAGCTTTTGATGCGAAGGAAAGAACCCGATTTGATCTTGTGGACTATGATGCTCATAGGTTATGCCAAATATGAGCTCTTGAGCGAAGCTTTTGAACTGTGTGAGCAGATGCAATCTAAAGGAATGAAATCTGATAGGATGATGTATACAAGGATTGTCAGTGCCTGTGCAAGCCTCAGGAACCTAGACAAGGCCAAAGCTGTCCACAGTGACATCATGAAAAGTGGCATTGCAACAGATGCCATTCTTGAAAGTAGCATTGTGCATATATATGCAATATGTGGGAACATGAAGCTTGCATGAGAAGTATTTGATAAGATGCTAAAGCAAAATGTTGTCTCATGAAGTGCAATGATTGCTGGGTGTGCTCACAATGGCAGTGTTGATGAGGCAATTGAACTCTTTCAGCAAATGCAGCAGGAAAATGTAAAGCTGAATGGTGTCACTTTCATTGGCCTTATTAAAGCATGTGCAATTTCAGCAGCTTTGGATCATGGAAAGTGGGTGCATGCCCAAATTGTTAAAGCTGGATTGGAGACCGATGTTGTCGTTGCCACTGGTCTTATTAACATGTTTGCCAAGTCTGCCAGCTTGCAAGATACCCAGCAGATCTTTGACAAAATGAAGGTTCACAATGTCATCTCATGGACTGCAATGATCAATGCATACACTGAGCACGGCATGTATGTAGAAGCTATGAATGCTTTTCATCGAATGCAGCAGGAAGGCATGGAACCTGACCCAGTGATGTTTATTTGCCTACTTAAGGCATGTGCATCCCTGCAAGAAGCCAGACATGCTGGCATTGTGGCAGCTGCACTAGAGTCAGATATTCGTGTCAGGAATGGTCTCATCAACATGTATGCTAAGTGTGGCAGTGTTATGGATGCACAGAATGCCTTTAACAGGATGCCTGAAAGGGATGTGGTAACATGGAGTGCAATGATAGCAGGTCTTTGGGAGCATGGCCATGGTGGAGAGGCCTTAGAAATCTTTCATCAGATGGTATCTGAAGGCATAAGACCTGACAATGTCACATTTGTAGCTGTTCTTTGTGCCTGTAACCATGGAGGCCTAGTTTGCAAAGGACTCTGGTAGTTTCGTCATATGTCCAAAGACCACTGGATTGCACCCATAGTTGAGCACTTTAACTGCATGATTGACCTTCTTGGCTGTGCAGGGCACATAGATGAGGCTGAGGACTTCTTGAACAAAATACCTCAAGTTCCAGAATCTGCAACATGGAGGGCCTTGCTTGGTGCTTGCAGAACTCATGGACATGTGAAGCTAGCAGAGTATTTGTTAGTGTTGGAACCAGACGATTCTGCAGTTTATGTGTTTCTGTCACATGTCTATGCCACAGCTGGTCTGTGGGACAAGGCTGTATCATTGAGGAAGTTAATGGAAGAGAGAGGCATAAAAGATGGATCCTGGTTGCAGTTGGATTGAAGTTGAAAGAAAGACGCTCATTTGTTGTTGGAGAAACTTCACACTCACAAATGATCAAGATACATTTGGAGTGGGATAATTTGACTGAAGAGATGGAAGAGGGAGGATATTCTCCTGATACATGTTGGGTACTGCATGATGTTGATGAAGAGAAGAAGAAACAACTCCTGTGCTGTCACAGTGAGAAGCTGGCTATTGTCTTAGGGTTGATCAGTACACCTCCTGACATTGTTCTCCACATCTGAAAGAACCTACATATGTGTGGTGACTCTCATGCTGCAACCAAGTTCATTTCCAAGTTGCATTGGTGGGATATTGTTGCAAGGGATGCCAGTTGCTTTCATCATTTCAAGGATGTGATGTGGCTCTTGTTGTGATTTCTTCTGATGCTAAGTGGAGAACAACATTGGTGTCTAAAGCTCTTCAGTTTAAAGGGATTTTTGACTCAATAGGAAAACTGGCTTTGTCTGGATTTTGCCAGTGTGTTTTGCTACATCCTTGAAAAGACAGCATGGCACTAAGGTGAGTGACCTGAATTTACTGGTCTCTTTTCAAAGTCTCACATGTTTCTCTGTTCCTTCTACATCCCCTTGTTTTACTGACCCATGTTTCATATATGTGACAAATTGTAAGAATCAGGTGGTTCAGGACCCAGTGAAAATCTAGACATGAGATACAAGGCAGTTGCGGGTGCACTTGTCAAGGTACTTTCTTCACAGCTCCTACTACCCATTGGGTTTCTCTGCCCTGATGAATGGATACAAAGATTTCAAGTTAGGTACTGCATTGAGTTTCAGGTTAGGTATAGTCTTTGAAGAGGAGAAGGAAGAAACTTCCTATTTTGGAAGGAATCTGGGAGAACAGGGAGTCACCCATATGTCATCTGTGTAAGAAGACAAGGCTTTTGACTTTGCTTACTTGGGACTTATATCGCTGATAATGCTCATTCTAATTTAAATTTGTGCAGATCTGGGATGGACAATATGATTGAACATATGTTGTCATTTATGGCCCTGCATCCATGGGCACAGGATGGTTGAGAAGAATTTGTTAAGGCAAGAAGGTTCCTTACAGATGCTGCAATATGGTATTCCATCCTTGTGGCCTTTCTGTCACTTACTCAACCCAGGGTCTAGGTTTTAGGATTTAGGGTTTGGGGTTTGGGTTCTCATTTCCAGAAAAATTAGATGTAGCTTCAAGTCAGGCAATGTGATGGCAGAGAGTGAGTTGCATGCCACCCAATCCTACCTCAAATCAAATCAGTGTGTTTGAGGTAAGACTTCAAATACACTACCTCAAATGCTTCCAATTATAGTGGGCCAGTTTCTGTTGTTTAATGAACATTTTCTCTAAACCTCCCAGCTTTCAATTTTTTCATACAAAAGAGCTAGTCAAAATTATATTGTGAATTATCACTGCAGCTATTATGGGTAGGAGATGCGCAGCTGCTGTCAGGGGATAAAAACTTGTTGTTAGTTTCAAATTATGATTCATGGATTATAATTCCTGGATCATGACATGAGTGTATGTTTATGGATGAACCTATCCTTGAATGTGGACTCCTATGAAACTCATAAATCATGGAATTCCAATTCCTCCTCTAGTGTGCCATTTTCTTGCATGATTTGAAGTCCCAAGGTAGCCAAAAGAAAGAATTATCTGGATTTGGGGTTTTGGGTCTTCTGCAGGTTTTGAAAAGAGGAAAGGTTTGACAGCTTCTGCAGGCTTTTGAAGTGCACCTTCTTTTGTTCTTGTTGTTGGGTGCACTGCAATGGCAGAGCATTTGATGACACCATGCTACTTTTGTATTGATTGCTGACAATAGAAGCAAGCTTACTAGACACAGAAACGACAAAGCATCCAGGAAACCAAACTGTGGAATATAACAATTTTCAAGACATATGACACAAATTTGTTGTATGATCATATGTGCCATTTGCTTAAGTTTTCAGGTGCAAATTCATATTGTGCATAAAGATGACATGACATGAATTGTGCATATGAGTCCAATTTCATGTGGTGATGTGCTTAGGGTTGTGAATGTTGACAAGTTTTGTCCAAAAAAAGAGGTGCATATTCAAGGTCACCAACCAAATCAACAGTGAGGTAGGCTATAATAGTTGTTGAAAATCAACCACAATATGCAAAGTTCATTTTTATCAATGATTGCATTTGTTGAGACCACTTAGTAAAAGCATTGTCCACCAAAATTGATTGTTATTCCAAAGGCGAAGAAGGTTGGCATGGAAGGAGTTAGGTGGAGAGGTAGATAAAAAATCTATTCATTGAATCCATGTTTTTATTGGCCTCTACCTATGATGGAGAGGAGCTATGTCATGATGAAGTTTTCATATAGTCTCACCTCTTTCAGGAATTTTCATGAGGTGTTATTGTGAACTATGAGTTCATTTTTTGTGAACTTCATGGAACAATTCCTAGTTTCACTGTTGTTGGTATAGAATTTCCATAAGTGGCAAAGCCATTACATTGTGAACTTGTTCCAAATGCAAGGATGATTGGAAAAGCAAGAAATAAAAGTTGGAAAAATTGTCAACTCACCCTATTATTATTCCGAAGATATCATTGTTGTTAGGGAACATCTATGAGATTTGAACAGAAAAATAGTGTGTTTTTCATTATCTAGGTTTGAACTTGTGCTCCTGAATTTTTGAAGAAAATGACGCATCATAAAATGCAAATAAAATAATATGAAACTCACAAAAAAATGATGAATGGCCCCATTTAGGCATCATTTTTATGAGCACACTCAAGTACAAAGGAATTTTTTTCCTGAAAAATTATTTATGAAATGGAAATTGCATATTAAGAGCCATTGAATGCACTGTTTCAAGCAAGGAAAAAAAAGGAGTCTGTTATACCAATAAGCAGAGGCAGAACAGTCCACCCATCCACAAAATGCAGTTTAGAATGACACAAATCAAATGAATCTCGACAAGTGTGACATAATACAGCACCAACCCATCAAACCTCAAAGCTTCCAAATTTCCCTCAAGTTCTTTTAGGAGCTTGTTCCCATCCTAGGAACAGCCAGCCCAGGTGTGACAAGCCTCATGTTACATCGATGAGATTGTATCACTTTCTGATGGGTCAGGAAAGATGATAGCATTATACCCATAAACCCAGATTTACGTACATTCTTAAAACACAAGTTACTATTGCACATTACTAGATTGTTGTGTGGGAGAACCACCATCTCGATGAACTCTAGTATTAGCTTGTGCCTCGGCAAGGGAGAGAGCCATAGCTAACATCATTTGCTCTTCAAAGCTCTCAGGCACCACAGCACTCTTCCTGCCTGCTTCCTCACTGCTACTACCTTCACCATTCCTTCCATCAGGTGGAATTTCAGGGGCTTCCCATGGTAACTCTGATGCAGATGGAATGCTGCTAGAGAAACTTGTCCCGACTTCCACTTGCTCTGAGCTCTGATCACCGGAGCTTTTTGTCATTGATGCAGCCACATATTCTTGCTGTGTTGAGCTAACCCAATTTGCTAGCCCTTCACTAGTGTTTGGATTTTCTGAATCCCTGATCTGGGGGCTTCCATGCTCTCCCTCCCTCTGAGACTTCCAGAATTCAACCTCTGCAGAAGTGGGTTCTGTTCCCCTCTCATCCTCCGATGCAGAATCCTCAACCATTAAACACCCTATTTTTCTGATGACTGGTGAACCATTACTACGCTTTCTTTGAAGTGGCTCACTTGGGTCAGCAGTCTCATGTGGCTCCTCCCTGTATGATGGTATCTCAAATTGTACATTTGTTCCAGGGTTGTCAACTTCTCTCCTTCGGCTCACCATAGCTGGATCAGGTGGCAAAACACTGAGAATTGATTGTTGGGCAGTTATTGTATCACCCCCAGCCACCTGCCGTTCAGCCAATGCTGCAATGGCACCTGCTAAGCCCCCTGTGACTGAGTTATGCCTTCCTGGAGCCTGCTCTTGGATATCAAAAGCTGACAGTGGAGCTGGTACAGGTAGCAAAGGAGGGGGTGGTGGAGGTGGTGGCAAAATTATTTCTCCCAAATCAGTCTCTCCATCAGAACCGAGACTATAATTGGTCATCAATGTTGGAAAGCTGCCTGAAGGAGTTGACATACGTGGTTCATCATCTCTGTATCTGTGCCGAGCCCCTTGCTCCTAAACCGCAGCACACATAACATATGACTACTCAGTAAAAGTTCAACCCTGAGGTAGACCAAACAGAATGAAGTCTCATCCCTCTTTCTGTGAATGACCAACCTAATAGAAATGAATGATATCCAGTCTAAACATGGATGAATTCCATAAGATTCAATACAACAATTCAGATGGGAGAATACCTGAATGGAAAGCCAGATAGCTTCCATGACCATTATATCCTCCAAATCCAGATCAAACTCATCATCCCTGCCCATCATTTCTCACTGTGTGTCAAGTTCCAGAACACCCAACATGACACTATTTTCCTATACTTTTAATCAAGAAAATATGAGGTGGGTTGATGTTTGCTAACACCTGTTATTCCGGGAAAATCCAGAGGATGGTGGTGCTCCACTTGTTAACTGGGCACCTGGAGGCGCTTGTGGTGTTGGGAAACCATGATTCCTAAGAGCAGGTGCTCCTTGTTGAGGACCCAGAGCAGGTGTTGTATGTTGAGGAGCTCTGCCATCATCATCATCATCTGCTTCATGCTGTTGAGTGCCCTGGACCCACAAGGAGTCTGGTTCCATTGCCAAAACTGGTCTCTCAGACACCCCTGATGATAGGGGACCCTGTCATCCCACACATTTGTTTGAGACAATATGAAACTCTTACTCCTCTTATTGCACAGGAAAAGCGCAATATTTACAAAGAGAAATCAGCCCCAAATCAGGCTCCCAATTCTCAAATCAATAATGTGAACTTATTACTGCTATCAGATTGTCATTTTAGAGTCTCAGAATCATCTTTCTTCTTACAACCATTGAACAAAATTCTGCTATTATTATTAGGAAGCTGAATTTGCCTCTCTATACTGTTCATTCTGCAGCAGAGAAATCTTTTGATTGCTTACCATTGCCTTTTGGATTTCGTCAGGTTTAACCTCAACAACACATGAACTTCTGTCAGCACCCAATGCCATCTTCAGCAAGGGGTGACAGCTCAACATATTGGGTGTATTTTCAGCAAACCCCCATGCTGTCTTCGACAAAGGGTGCCGGCTCAATACATTGGGCTCCATGACTATTACTTCTCGGCAACAATAGTCTGGCATCCTACTAGGTGGTGGATAGCTTTGGGAAAATAAGGGGGGACTCAAATTTTCCAGAGCCTGCTGCTGCCGCCACATCCAAGAATGTGCCTTTCCCAAACTCCCATATGTAACTGAAGCCAGGGCCTTTGAATAATCATAACCCTGGTGCTTCAGATTTTCCATTGGGCAGGGATGGTAGTAGGCAGGGTCCAGATTGGGTTGCCACCCTGCTTTTGCTTTACTGGCTTTTGGTTTACGGGGCCACAAGCGGCTGACAAAGGTATCCAGCTCAGTGTATTCAGAGAGGGAGCTAACCTGTGAAGGATGACTGATGGTTTCCCACACTGCTCGCCAGTTGTCCTGCTCAGAATCATGAGCAATTGAGTCAGCCAGACTCGGGATGGGATGATGTGGAGGAGCACAGGTGTCTCTGAGGTCATCATCACGCCGATGCTCACGCTCCTCATCATCATGTAGTTCTTGTTGCCGCATCCGAATCTTGGCTTCTATAACTTTTTGTTCTTCCTGAATTTACAATAGAAGAAATATCAGGAATGAGATAGTAGTAGATGCCCCAAAGATCCAGAAGAAACATCAATTGATCCAGAGAAAGAGAGCCAGGCATAAAAGCAATTGCAGTACTGAAACCATGGGTAAGTAAGCAATCATCAATGAAAAGGAAAAAAAGAAAGGAATCTGGGGCAGACCGCTTGTTCAACGCCTTTCTCTTCCATGCTCTTTGGCCCACGATACTCAACTGAATAGTTTGCCATTTTGCAATATGGGCATCTATCGCCATCATTGTTAAGGAATCCTACTGTATCACCTCTACGATTCTGATTTTTTATGCCTTTCTACTTCCAACTCTGTTTTGTCTACTCCCAAAAACTTCCCAAACTACTCAGCTGTTTGGAGACCCAACAGTGAATGCATACATTAACTAAGCCATTAATATGCAGAAGAGAAAAGCAGAAAAGGATACTGAGTTGGTCGAGTGACATTCGGAGACTTCACCTGCAAGAAACACTCTGCAAATCACACATACTTTGGCTCAGTATAAGTTACTGGACAGTGACAGTATTATGAAGCACACTTGACATGTTATGTATTCCAACATATTGGTCACACTGGACAATATCTGCATAGGAATATATATATCTTTCATAAGAATAGAGAAATCTCCGTTCTCACGATGAAGAAGAAAACAGCAAGGCTAACAATTCCTCAGGAAGCCACAGAAAGAACCAAACAAGGGGAGAAAAAAAACAAAACAAAAAACAAAAAACACACACCGGTATGAACAAAAGTGCCAGTCTCACACCTGTTCAGGGACCATCAACAGTAGTATGTATGATAGTGACTTAACGATCACAACTTCCCCACTGACTTCATCAGCTCCCTACAGTGGGTAAAGACCGGTGACAAGCACCATCCTGCGAACTGAGTTTCTGCTGCAAATCCAGAAGCAACGGGAAGACTCAGCCATACTACTGGCTAGCAACAGACCCCACAACAAAGACCAGACAAAGAAACAAAGAAAGACAGGAAGGGAAAAGAACAGGGAAAGACTAAGAACAAGTGGGTTTACAGGAAGCTCCCCACTTACATGACCTGAAGCAAAATCATTCTGAAAATGCCAAAAGCAGAAACTCCAAACAGGAATTTTTCTTTAAGAACCAACCCTCTAGTTCTCTTTAGAAGAACTTTAAAAGGGTAACCTTTTGCCTTCAGAAAGACAATAAGACTGACCATCTGGAAGACAAAAAACTTCTTACAACTACAAAGTCTCAAGAATCTGTAAAATTGACTATTGATAACCCCCAGCTTCGCAGTCATTGAGATATTGGAATGAACATGAGGCATTCTAATCATTTCAATACCTGCATACTCTGGTTGAGAGCGTTTGTAAAAAATGTCACAGGATAAACCTTGAGGACTCTAGCTCACAGTTAGATCCAAGAAATTACAAGAGAAGCCTTTACATGTACAATTCAACTCGCAAGAGGTTTTTGGGTATATGCCACCGCCAAAAGAGTCTTGGTTAAGGTACATGAAGTTCTCAAAATCTGGAAAATCAGGAACAAAAGGATCATCCACAAACCTATGAACTAAGGACAGATTATGAAGCACAACAGGACATGTGTTACTCTTCAAGAGACGCTTAATGAAATCAAACTCATAAGTGAAGAGATAGAAATTTGCCAAATAGACTGCACAATTTGTACCCATAGGGATACCAATGCATTGTCTATAAACACCCTGACCAAAACAAAGAAACAAATTGTCTAATAAGAAATCCAGCCAAGAGATCAAATCTGAAGCCTCTGCAACTTTGAAGCTATGAAGATTTTCAACCAAATTGACCTCTGCTTTATTTTTCAGCCACAAAAACCTAAAGTTCAAAGCTGCTTTTTGAACCATCAAAAACTTAAAACGATGAAGTTTCAGCATCCGATTAAACACTTTATTTATCAGACCTCTCATACGAGCTTTTAGATCCACTAGGTCAATTTTAGTGTATAGAGTTAAGAAATCAAAAGACTGCAACAGAAGTGCAGAAGCTTTATCAATTTCAGATCTCGAACGATTATGATTATTTATTACCTCCACCACTCCTGTAGAGTCATTGAGAATCCAACTACTATCACAAGGAACATCTGCTTTTTTGAGTTTAGACACCCAAAGGTCATTGACTGTAGGAAACATAGCTTTGAAGAAAGAACACAGTCACTTAGAAACATCAGTCAGAGAACTAGAGCTGGCTGCATAGGAAGAAGATGACTTGGTATAGGACTCATAGAGTATAGGGTACCTGTGCAGATGCCTTTGGTGCAACATTTGGAACGATTGAGACTTGGGTAATGCTGTTCATGGCCCAACAACAACACCCCCATCACTGCCCCCAAAATTAGCTTCAACTGTGAGACTACAATAGCGTAGTATCCTCCTGTGTGTCGCCTTAACAGCACGTTGGGTGTAGCTAGCTAGCCTGATTGTCTTTCCTGTTGCCTTAGAGAAAACTGTTTTTGCAGAGAAAAAGGGTGAGAGAGAAATTGTGCCTACCAGGAAGCAAATAGGGCATTCTTCGAGCTCGACTGCAGGCTCCTCACCTCCAGGATAGCAAGGAGCCAATTTGGAATCAAGAATGAGGCGGCGCAGCTTCCGTTGATCAACATCTCGGGAAGGGTACAATCCTTGGAGTCGTGTATGGCGGTCATCAATTGCTGGTCGCCTACGTGTTATTTTATTGCCCATGATTCTATGTCAAATGTGAAACACCACATAATAATTCCATAAAAAGCGTGAAAAACTGCTCCTCACAAGCTGCCAACCTGCAAACATAACATCTCCTGTAAGCCCAATGCCTGCTGCACAAAAGAGTGGCTGTCTCTAGCGTGACCCAAAAAGCTCACCTTGCAATTTCTAGATTTAGAGCTTAGTTGTCTTCTACTTCACCAAGTGCAGTTGGGCATTGCCACTCTTTCACCATATCCAACAAAGAAAATTTCCCAGAACATAATAAAGCTCAAAAACACAGGATGGTGTGGGTTGTTTCTTATATGCTGCCCTAAGCAACTACAGACGCACCAAAGAGACAAACAAAATTCTGCCTTTGTGGATAAATTCTACATGATGGTCTGAAGCTTTCATTGACTTAAGCCTCGCAAAGGCATTCATTGCACAGGGAAAAAAAATCAGGCTTTACTTGAGAAGAGATGCATGGCCTTCTCAACATTCATCTGTTTCCTCAAAATTTATTACATAGAGATAGTAGGTAGGTGCCTTTAGGTTATGATGACTACAAGTTGATTTTCTATCTACTGATGAAAACAAGAGCATGCAGCAGCACAATAGGACTTGCTGATTTTGAGTTTCCAAACCTATGTGTTTGTATCCTCACAAAAACCCATCCTATCAAAACCCCAATGGATTCGAAAAAATTGCCCATTTCCTTTCAGAGACACAACCCACAGACTGATCTTCTTCAAAAAAGCCAGGAGTTAAAAGAATCTGTCCCCAGAAGGCAGCACCTTTGGGAAAGAAAAAAAAGCACAAGAAACATGGGATGTTTTTGTTGTCTCCCAACCAAGCACCAAATACAGGAATTTGCAAGTGCTGGTACATTCAAGGATTTTCAACCCCTGGCTCAGTGCTTTTGAATCACAATTCCTTTGAATTCTTAGAGGCTCTATTGCATCAAAAGCTAGATTGATGATGCCTTTGTTTCCTCTCACATGGTGGGTGCACAATCTTCTTCTTCTTCACGGATTGTCCAAAAGAGAAACTTTAGTGTAATAGAGGAGAAATGCCCATTTGCTATCATTTCCCACAATCCGTTTTTTTCTTTTACTGAACGACACCCATGCAAAAATCTCAAAACCCTCCAACACACCATATCATGACGAGCAACCAAGAAAACCCCCCATCCCTCAAAATCAAAATCCTACAACCCTTTCCACTCTTCCTCCTCCACTCCTAAAAAACAAGTTATAAAAAATTCCACAAACACATCCACCCATCTACACAAGCCATCCAAAAAAAAGAGAAAAAACAGACCCAAAAAAAAAAACCTCACAGAAAAGAGCAAAAAAGAAGGGATAAAACAAACCTTGACAAAACCAAAAACCCTTGTCTCCAAGCCTTGGCAGAACTTCAGAATTGAAAATTACACAAAACCCATTTCTCTTCTTCCTGTTCCTGTTCCTTCTCCTCCTCCCTTCTGCTACTGCTGCCAGTTCTTGATCAAGATTCCGACACTTCCACAAAGAAGGAATAAAGAAAGAATACACTCCCACAGATTGCTGCAAAAGCTCGCTCACTCTCTCTCCCTCTCTCTCTCTCTCTCTCTCTCTCTGTGTTTTTGTGTCCACTGCTTGAGAAGAAAAAACGAGAGAGAAAACACAGAGAGAGTACAACAGGAAGAATCACGAGCAAGAAAACGCAGAGAGCATCAACGCACACGCGCAACGCTCTGGCAACACATTTGCCGGGGAGTTCGTCGTTCTCGCCCACGTTTGACCTCCGGTGAAAACGTCAGACCCGGGGTTCATGTCACAACACAGAAGTGACAACGCTTTCAACCCCGGTACAAATGCCACAATATCCTCCGGTCCGGAGATATAACCTCTGTGTAATTCCAGTTTCCAGGGGCTAAATAGATGCGTGCCTTTGGATAGATATAAATATAACCTCTGGGAAATTCTAGTTTCCAATGGGTTAGTATTATACTTTTTTTGCCTTTGGACAGATGTGATAATAAACCTTTGGGTAATTCTAGTTTCTAATGGTTAAGATGACATACGTGCCATTGGATAATAGGATGACCGTCAGGGCAAAAAAAAAACCAGAGTGCGTAGGTGTAAAAAGACTTCCCACGTAGAAAGAAAAAGAAAAGCATAAAATATCTGTCGGTCCGTTGTACAATCCGCTGAATCGAGTCTTTATCCAGTGAATCTTCTGTTCTAATCAGGCGTTTTTAAAAGTTCTATTATCCATCGGTTTCTTCCCCCCCCCCCCATCGGCTCCGCAGTGTCTTACTGTACTGTCTGTCTTTTCAACAGAATGTGGCCTGGGTCCCTATTGTCCGGTGGTCCCTTCTGCGGTTTCCAGAATATATGTTCCGTGGCGCACCATCCGCTGGACACACATATGTGGGGACCGTTGGGTAATTTCCTGTGTTCCACGACAGAGCACCTTTTTTTTTTTTTTTTTTTTTTGGGGGGGTTCCCCCCCTCTCCTCACTATGGAGTTCATTTAGGTACTCACCTATCTACATTTTTAAAAATAAAATAATAATAATAATAATAATTATTATTATTATTATTATTATTTTAATTTGGCCATTTGGGGTTGGAAAAACAATAGTAACACCCTCTTATTGGATTAAATGGAGAATGGTGAATTCTTATTGGGTGATAAGCTATACTACCTTAAGGTTTGGGAAAAAAAATTCATTTGTGTTGAGGATTCTCAAGTAGCTTTTGTGTGTGTGTGTGTGTGTTTTTTTCCTTTACTTGGAGGGTCTTTCGGTGTGACCGGGCGGTTGAGAAGGTAGGCATTGTGAGCCATGAACCCTAAACCCTAAACCCACCAAATACATTACACACGAG